>Ga0209794_1000064_pt1 | contig 272141 bp, 255 predicted proteins | sample EBPBio232013_DNA_FD_185869 | JGI IMG/M metagenome (GOLD analysis project Ga0209794, IMG submission 185869) | Wastewater treatment Type I Accumulibacter community from EBPR Bioreactor in Madison, WI, USA - Reactor 1_5/23/2013_ DNA (SPAdes)... | ecosystem: Engineered > Bioreactor > EBPR >...
GACGTCTGGCCCAGCACTCGAAGCGCTCCACCATCGGGTCGGCATGCGCAAGGTGGTCGGGAATCACGAACTCGGCTTGCGAACTGCGTGTCTCGACCAGCAGATAGCGTGCCACCAGGGCCGCCAGCGCCGGACTGCGCCCTCGGATGATGCGCAAGGCCAAGTCGACGTGGGCCAAAGCGGCACCCGCGGTGGTGAAGCGTGTCGAGTTCACGATCATGCGTGACTCGTCCAGCGTGACGTTCGGATAGCGCTGCCGAAACATCGGCCCCAGCCACCATGACGTCGTCGCACGATGCCCATCAAGCAGGCCACTCTCTGCAAGCAAGAAACTACCGGAGCAAGCGGCACCAAGGTGCGCGCCAGCGGTGGACCACTGCTGTAGCGCCGCGACCGCGTCGGGCACATCGGGGCGTGTGAGTCGAGCCGAGAGCGTGTCAGGCATCTTGTCGCCAAACGCTGGCACGAGCACGACGTCTGGTTCCGGCACACCATGCGCAGTGACCACGGGGACCGTCAAGCCTTGCGCAGTTCGGATGCGACGCCGCACACCCACCAGCGTGAGCTCTATGTGCGCGGGAGCCTGTGGCAGCGAGCCCGCCATCGCATTGGCTAAGCCCACTGTGTCAGTGAGCGCCGCAAGCCCCAGATCAAACACGCCATCACAAACAAGGAGGTGGAGTTTCATGGCAATAATGATATCAATGTTGTCATTATTGTCTATAGAGATGTCTGTCATGAAGACTTAGACTGCAGTCTCGTCGATCCCTTCACCTAACCTATTTACCCAAAGGAATACATCATGACCAAGCTCGCCCTGTTTGTTCGCCTCGAAGCCAAACCCGGCCAGGAGGCTGCGCTTGCCGACTTCCTGGCCAGCGCACTGCCGCTCGCCAACGCCGAGTCCGGCACCACGGCCTGGTTCGCATTGAAGTTTGGCCCTTCGACGTTCGGTGTGTTCGATGCCTTTGCCGATGAGGCAGGTCGCCAGGCACATCTGAACGGCCAGATCGCCGCGGCCTTGATGGCCAACGCAGCGACCTTGCTCAGTTCTCCGCCCAATATCGAGAAGGTCGAACTGCTTGCAGCCAAACTGCCTGCATGACAACTCGGCCTTGACCCAATCAGGTCACGCTGCAGGATGGGGGGCACACAGCCCTACGTGCGATCCCAACCTCCTTGCTGTCATTCTTGCAGTCTATGGATTTTCCGGCGAGAAAAGGGCAGATTCAAACCTGCCCACCCACACCCTTGAACTTCTCCACAAACGCAGCGATCTTCTGAAACACCGTCTGCTTCTTGGTGAGGTACTGTGGGTTCAGAGGGCTTATCTTGGGCAGCACAGCATTCAGTTCAGTGCCGCTGTCTGAGGCGAATTCACGTTTCAAGGAATTGGTGATGTAGCGTTTGGCAGCTTCCACATTCAGCTTCTCCTCATCAATCAACGCCTGCGCTTCACGCTGCTGCTCAGCCTGGGCATATTGGAAGAAGGCATCAATCACCGTGGCCTTGTCGCCCAGCTCATCCAAGTTGGTGCGGTTGATAAATTCCACTACCAAGTCTTCCTTGGCGCGGTTGCCAATGCTGGCGCGTATGACGCGGCGCACATCCTCAACCAGCGTGGATTTGTCTTTGCGCTTTTTGTTGTTCCCAAAGATCAGCTCAAGGATGGCTCCTCGTCGTTTCGTGTGGAAGTTGCAAAGGTGGGGCAGATGGTTTGGGGCGTCTCGCCGCCATGATTTGACCGGGTCAAGGCTGGACGTAGTCCACCCGCAGGGCTTGGCCTTGATGCAGTCAAATCATGGCAAACCATGGGAAAAGGTTTGTCGAATCAACATGTTGAGGCGACAAGCCTTGTGAATCCTTGACTGCTGCTTTGGGCACGATCATGTTTCCAATGTTGTCGTCCAATGTCAGCTCTTGTACTCCAAGGCTCCCCGCCGCACTTGGAAGCTATTGCCAAGTTCCACACGAAACGGCATAGAGCCCTGGTGTGTAGGCAAATGTGTAGTTAGGCTGATTTTTTGGAGTAAAAACTTTCGCAAGTTATTGAAATGAAATGAATTAAATTGCAAGAATAGAACAGTACGACATCGTGCTGCTGTAAGCGTCAGGCCGGTTTTCCGCGAACCGACAGCAGCCGTATCACCAGCCCGAGGATGAGGGCCAGCACGGGGTCGGTTGACTCCGCGACACGGCCGGGCAGAAAGAGCTGGGCCGCCTCGATCAAGCCGAGGAAGAACGCGACCATGCCGGCCGCGGCCAGGGGGTGGCTGAGCGGAGCTCCGATGAGCATGATCAAGGCGCCATAGAAGAAGCTCTTCTCGGCCAGGTTCAGCAGATTGGTGCCCATGCTGCCTTGCAGCATGCCGGTGAACGGAATCCAGTGGAACGCCTGCGCCTGGCCCAGCGGTTCATACGGCGCCAGGCCCGAGGCCGCCAGGCTGATGAACATGGCGATGCTCAGCACCGGCACGGCCATGGCGTGCTGGCGCCAGGGCAGGCAAACCAGGGCCAGGCCCAGCGCGAGCGCATTCGTCGCTGAGATGCTGGCGCCGACGATGAACAACTTGGCGCCGACGATGCCAAGGGCCGCCATCGCCATGACCGGGGTGGACAGGGTTTTGCCAGCGGCGAGCTCCCACAGTTTGAAGAAGGCCAGCCAGGCCAGGGTCGTGTGCAAGGCCCGCACGGCATCGACCTGGGGCGAGCGCACCAGGGGCTTGAGCGCGTTCGAGATGTTCTGCAGATCCAGCGTTGGCACCAGCGGAGCCCATTGATAGCCGATCCAAAGCAGCATCAGCATGGCGGGTGCCAGCGCACGCGGCAGCTGCATGGCAGCGTTGGGAAAAAGACTGCGTGCCACCCATCCGGCAAGGGTGCCGAGCAGCATGCCGACACCATTGGCTATGACATCGTTGAGTTCTGGTACCCGGCTGGGCACCCAGATCTGCGCCAGTTGCAAGGCGAGCGCCAGCAGCAGGCCCAGACCGAGCAGCAGGGCCAGTGTGCCGCTGGCACGCACTGGCCTGCGTGTATCGACATGCAGAGCCGCAACAAGCCCATATGGGACAAACAGCAGCAGGTTGCCGACCAGATCGCCGCGGCCCATGCGCAGCGTGGGCATGCTGAACAGTCCGGCAGCTTCCGCCAGCCAATGGTGGTTGGCCGCGAAGTGGAACGGGTAGAGCGAGCCGTAGCTGATCATTACGGCAATCAGCAGCAGGATGGCGCGCATGGCAGGCCCGTGGGTTTACAGCCGGCGCAGGCGCTCTATTGCCGTACGCAGCGTTTCATCCTTCTTGGCAAAGCAAAAACGCACCACGCGCTGATCGAAACCGTCGCCATAGAAGGCTGACAGCGGAATGGCAGCCACGCCGATCTCGCGCGTGAGCCATTGGCAGAAGTCGGCTTCGCTCAGGTCGCTGACTGCGGAAATATCGACGCACTGGAAGTAGCTGCCGGTGCTGGGCAGCAGTTTCAGGCGCGAGCCCGCCAGCCCCTGGCGGAACAGGTTGCGCTTGGTCTGGTAGAAGGCGGGCAGTTGCAGATAGGGCGTGGGGTCCTGCAGGTACTCGGCCAGGCCGTACTGCATGGGCGTATTGACGGTGAACACGTTGAACTGGTGCACCTTGCGGAACTCCGCCGTCATGGCCGCCGGCGCGGCCACGGTGCCCACCTTCCAGCCCGTGACGTGGAAGGTCTTGCCGAAGCTGGAGACGATGAAGGCGCGCGCCGCCAGACCGGCAAAGCGCGCGGCGCTCTGGTGCTCCGCGCCGTCGAACACCATATGCTCGTACACCTCGTCGCTGATCAGCAGGATGTTGGTGGGGGCCAGCAGGTCTTCGAGCGCGCGCATGTCCTCGGCCGTCCAGATGGTGGCGCTGGGGTTGTGCGGGCTGTTGATGATGAGCAGGCGGGTGCGCGGCGTGATGGCGGCGGCGATCTTTGCGAAATCGGGCCGGAAGCTGCCTGGCGTGAGCGGCACGCGCACCACTACGCCGCCGGCCAGCTCGATGTTGGGCACATAGCTGTCGTAGCAGGGCTCCAGCACGATCACCTCGTCGCCCGGCTGCACGCAGGCCAGGATGGCCGTGAGGATGGCCTGGGTGGCGCCAGCCGTAATGGTGATTTCGGCGTTTGCGTCGTACTGGCGGGCGTGAAGCGCTTCTATTTTTGTAGCTATGGCTTGACGCAGGCCGGGAATGCCGGCCATGGGTGGGTATTGGTTATGGCCGGCTTGCATGGCGCGGGTGACGGCGTCCGTCAGCGCCGGGTCGCAGGCGAAGTCGGGAAAGCCCTGGCCGAGGTTGACGGCCTGGTGCTCGACCGCCAGGGCCGACATGACGGTGAAGATGGTCGTGCCCACGTTCGGCAGGCGGCTGGGAAAGGCGGGCGGTGTGAGTTGCTTCACGGTCTGTTCAGAGTTCGTAGTCGTTGACATGGCCGGTCATGGCGCGGGCGATCAACTCGCGGCTCAGGCGGTCGCTGAGCAGCTCGGCAAACCTGTAGACGAAGTTGCGCAGGTAGGCGCCGCGTTTGAACGCCACGCGTGCCACGCTCTGGCCAAACAAGTGGCCCACGGGGCGTACCACCAGGTCGCCCACGGGGTCGTCGCGCACGGCCATTTCGGCCACTATGCCTATGCCCAGACCCAGGCGCACGTAGGTCTTGATCACGTCGGAGTCGATGGCCTCGAGCACGATGCGCGGCTGCAGTTTGCGTGTGGCGAAGGCCTGGTCGATCTTGCCGCGACCGGTGAAGGATGGGTGGTAGGTGATGAGCCCCTCGTGCGCGATGTCCTCCAGCCCTATGCGTTCCTTGCCCGCCAGCGGGTGGGCCGGAGGCAGCACCAGCACATGCTGCCATTCGTAGCAGGGCAGGGTGACCAGGTCGGGATAGTCGGCCAGCGATTCGGTGGCCATGCCGATCTCGACCACTTCGTCGATCACCATGCGCGCCACCTCGTGCGGTGTGGCCTGGTGCAGGCTGATGTTGACCTTGGGGTAGGCCTCACGCAGCCTGGCCACGGGCACGGGCAGCACGTAGCGCGCCTGGGTGTGGGTGGTGGCAATCGCCAGGGTGCCGCTGTCCTGGGCGCTGTACTGCTCGCCAATGCGCTTCAGGTTGCCGACCTCGCGCATGATGATTTCTATGCTCTTGAGCACATGCTGGCCGGGTTCGGTCACCCGCTTGAGCCGCTTGCCATGGCGCGCAAAGATGTCCACGCCCAGCTCATCCTCCAGCTCGATGATGGCCTTGGATACCCCCGGCTGCGAGGTGTGCAGCGCCTTGGCGGCCTCCGTCAGGTTGAGGTTGCGACGGGCGGCCTCTTGAACGAAGCGGAATTGGTGAAGGTTCATATCGAATGACGGCTAAAGAATCGCGTCATTATGTTGCATGAATCTAATGATTGGGCGTCTTATGGCTCAGCTGGCAATGCTCTGGGAGGCAATGTCGGCCATCAGCGCGGTCATGCGCGCATCTTCGCCTATCGGGGGCTGCAGCCGTAGCTGCAAGTGTCCGAAGTTGTGGGCCAGATCCTGCACCATGCGGGGAAGATCCTCGCGCACATGGCGGCCCGCACCAAGGAAGAGGGAGGCAATGGTGATCTGGGTCGCGCCCAGCGTCGCCAGCTCGGCCACGGCGCCGGCCAGGTCGGGCGCGCACAGCTCCAGGTAGGCACAGCGCACCAACAGCCGGGGCTGGTCTGTCTGGATACGGGCGGCTACGGCCTCTATGGGCCGGCGCCACAGCGGGTCACGCGAGCCGTGTGCTAGTAAAATAATAGCTAATTGCGATTGTTGCATGGGTGGTAGAGGCCGAAAACACTTAAAAGACTCTCTAGCGCCGCAGCACCAGCCAGCCAAAGGCCGCGAGCGACAGCACGCTGTAGATCAGGCCAGGCGCCGCCGCCGTCAGCCAGGGCGACCAGTTCTGCAGGTTGCCGGCAAAGCCGAAGACGTTGTTCAACAGGAAGAAGCTGATGCCCGCCATGACGCCGCCAAACACATAGCCCGCAATGCCGCCAGAGCGGAAATGCAGGTAGGCAAATGGCAGCGACAGCACCACCATGACCAGACAGCTCAAGGGGTAGAACACCTTGCGCCAGAACTCGATCTCATAGCGTTGCGCGGCCTGGCCGTTGGCCTCCAGGTGGCGGATGTAGTGAAACAGCTCGATGGTCGCCATCTTGTCGGGCTTGAGCAGGGAGGCCGCCACCATGTCCGGGCTGATGCGGGTCTGCCACAGCAAGCGCGGCTCCTGCAGCTTGGTGACGGTCATGTCGCCATCGGTCTGCTGCTCGAATACGGTGCGCTGCACCTGCTGCAGATTCCAGCCCGCGCCATTGTCGGCAAACTCGGCTTGTTCGGCGGTGGTGGTGGAGGCGATACGGCCGCGTTCATCGAACTCGAATACGCGTACCCCGCGCATGCGCCCGTTGCCGTCGATGGCGCCGACATTCACGGCGAAGGAATGATCGCCTTCGCGCTCCTTGAGCCAGGCGCCCGTGGCCCCGGTGCTGATCTGGCCCTGGCCGCGCGCCTTGACCAGGGCGGCCGCACGTTCACTGATCGGAGCCAGGTAGTCGCCCACGGCGAAGGTGAGCGCGACAAAGGCGCAGCCCAACAACAGCAGGGTGCTCAGTGCTCGCCAGGGCCCCAGGCCGCTGGTACGCATGATGGTGAATTCCGAACTCTGCGCCAGCCTGGCCATGACGAAGATGGTGCCAATCAGCACCGTGATAGGCAGCAGTTCATACAGGTGCTGTGGCAGACCCAGCGCCACGAACAACAGGGCATGCGTGAGCTGGTAACCCATGCCCAGCCGCCCGACCCAGCGCAGCTCATCCACCAGGTCGAAGAAGAAAAACAGCGCCAGAAAGGCCAGGGTGACGAAGGCCACGCTGACCACGACCTCGCGATAGATGAAGCGGCGTATGGTTCTCATGCAGCGCTCCCGCGTGGCAGCAGGGCGCGCAGCGACCAATGGTTGTGCCTGGCGGTCACCAGCAGCAAACCCAGCGCCAGCGTGCCGCCATGCAGCGCCAGCAGAAAGGGCAGTATGCCTACCCGGCCGGCGCCCACCCAGGCCTGACCCACGGTCATGAGGTTGTAGTACACCATGAAGGCCAGCAGCGCCAGCACCAGGCTGGTGCTGCGATGGGCGCGCGGATTGACGATGGCCACGGCCAGGCCCAGCACGATGAAGTTGAGGGCAGCAAGGGTGCTGCCCAGGCGCCAGCCGAGTTCGGCCTGAGACTGCGGGTCTTGCGCCAGATCCCAGGTGTCGCGGGTCTTGATGGCGCCGGCGTCTGTGCCGCCCTGTGGGCCGCCGCCGATCAAGGTGCCGTATTCGGCAAATTCGCTGATGCGCAGCCCCGGTTTGTCTGGCGCGGTTTCAAGCCGTTGGCCGTTGCGCAGCAACACGATGCGCTCGCCACTGCGTATCTCCAGGCGCGCGCTTTGGGCGGATGTCACGGTCTCGCCCCGCTGCTCGCGCGTGGCAATGAACACGTTGTTGGCGGCATTCGCGTCGGGTGTGTCCTTGTCGATGAAGAACACGCGTGCGCCGTTGGCAGACTCTTGAAACTCTCCCGGTGCAATGCGGTCCACATCGCTGCGCTGTTCGTATTGGGTCTTGAGCTCCTGGATCTGCCGGTTGGCCCATGGCCAGACCACAAGCGACAGCGCTGCAATCACCAGCAGCACGGGCCAGGAAAAACGCAGCAGCGGCGCCAGCAGGCTCATCAGGCCACGCCCGGCCGAAAACCAGATCACCATTTCGCTGTCCCGGTACATGCGCGACAGCGTGCCGACCACGGTGATGAACAGGCTCAGGCTGAGGATGGTGGGCAGCTGCCCGAGCACCGTGAAACCCATCACCAGCATCACGTCGGCCGGTGCCACGCTGCCGCGCGAGGCCTGTCCCAGCGTGCGGATCAGCATCATGGTCATGACCACGGTGATCAGCACCACCAGGGTCGCGCCAAAGCTGCGGGCCAGCTCCTTGCGTATGGATGAATCGAATAACATTGGCTCGAAGGAAAACGCCGATTATGAACTTTGAACTCAAGACGCTTTCACTGTCCGCCGCTGTTTCGCACAAATGTGATTTGCTGATATTGCTGGTGCCCGAAGGGTTCAAGCCGCAGGGCGATGCCCTGTCCGTCCTGGTTGCCACCGCGCTCAAGCAGGGAGACCTGGAGCTGAAGCCGGGCAAGCATCTCGCGCTGTATGCGCCGGCCGAGATGGCGGCGCGCAGGCTGGTGCTGCTGGGCTGCGGCAAGGGTGACCCCCATGCGGTGCGCCAGGCGGTGCAGGCGCTTGGGGCTACGCTGAAAACGCGCGCCATCAAGCGCGCAGCGCTGGTGTTTGCCACGGATTGTGAGGCGGGTTCCGTTGGCGCCGCGGTACGCACCATGGCGGAGGCCGGCTATGTCTACACGGCCACCAAATCGAAGGCGGAGATGCCTGCACTGTCCCGCGTCACGGTGGGTGTGTCCGACGCCGGTGCCGTGCAGCCGGAGTTCGCAATCGCAACGGCCCTTGCCGTGGGTGTTGAATATGCGCGCGAATGGGCGAATCGTCCCGCCAACCACGCCACGCCGACGTTGATCGGGGAGGCGGCCAAGGCGCTGGGCAAGCATGCCGGCATACAGTGCAAGCTGCATGGCCCGGCGCAGGTGGCCAAGCTGGGGATGGGGGCGTTTCTGGCCGTGGCGCAGGGTTCGGATCAACCGCTGCGCTTGATCGAGTTGCGCTATGACGGCGCGGCGCGTTCGCAGGCGCCGGTGGTGCTGGTCGGCAAGGGCATCACCTTCGATACCGGCGGCATTTCGCTCAAGCCTGCCGCCGAGATGGACGAGATGAAGTTCGACATGGGAGGCGCGGCCAGTGTGTTGGGCGTGTTCCGGGCCTTGGCCGAGCTCAAGCCCGCCATCAATGTGGTTGGCTTGATCCCAGCGTGCGAGAACATGCCTGACGGCAAGGCCATCAAGCCTGGTGACGTGGTGACCAGCATGAGTGGCCAGACCATTGAAATCCTGAACACCGATGCAGAGGGGCGCCTGGTGCTGTGCGACGCACTCACCTACGCTGCGCGTTTCAAGCCTGCAGCCCTGATCGACATTGCCACGCTCACGGGCGCCTGCGTCGTGGCGCTGGGAGGGCTGCGCAGCGGCTTGTTTGCATCCAGCGACGAGCTGGCCGCACGCCTGGCGGCAGCCGGCGATGCGGCGCTTGACCCCTGCTGGCGCATGCCGCTCGATGACGACTATGCCGAGGGCCTGAAAAGCAATTTTGCCGATGTCGCCAACGTGGCGGGCCGAGCTGGTGGCTCCATCACGGCCGCCAAGTTCCTGCAGCGTTTTGTGGGCGACATTCCGTGGGCGCACCTGGACATCGCCGGAACCGCCTGGAAAGGCGGCACCGCCAAGGGTGCCACGGGGCGCCCCGTCGGGTTGCTGCTGCACTATCTGCTGGGCATGGCGGGCGCGCCAGCCACCAGGCGCAAGACGGCTGCAGCCAGGCGCGCACGTGCGGATTGAAGGCGGCATCAGCAAGTTGTTGGGCGCATGACCGAAGTCGCTTTTCATTTCAATGCCCCTGACAAGCTGGCCTATGTCTGTCGCTTGGCGCGCAAGGCGACTCGCCACGACGTGCGCGTGCTGATCACGGCCAGCCGGCAGGATCTGCAGCGCCTCGATCGCTTGCTGTGGGCACTGGGGCCGTCGGACTTCGTCGCCCACTGCATGGACGATGCTGACGAGGAGATGCGGCAAGCCTCAGCGGTGCTGCTGGCAACTGACCCGCTGTCATGTGATCCGCGCGACTTGCTGGTGAATCTGGGTGATGCGGTGCCACAGGGCTTCGAGCAATTTGCCAGGCTGGTGGAGGTGGTCAGCCAGTCAGATTCAGCCGACCGCAGCCGCGCGCGCGAGCGCTGGCGCCACTACGCCGCCCAAGGCTATGCGATTGTTCGGCATGACCTGGTGCTGCGAGGGGGGGACTGAATGGGGATGCCGCCGAAAACGCCGCCACGCTTTGTGCCCACTCTCACCGATGTGGTGCATTTGCCCGACACGGCACGGTTTGCGGGCCAGATCATTGAGGCAACGGCAGCATCCGAAGCGCCGCAACCGGTCGCAGCTGCGCCAGAGGGTTTGCAGAATCTGGCGCCCGGGCCGGTGCCTGATGCCGATACCGCTGCGGGCAGCAGTCTGCCCGAAGGCCTGGAGGAATACGTGGTGCACCACGTCATGCAGCGCGTCGATCTGGTGCTCGATCAGCGCCTGCGCGAGGCCATTGCGCTGGTGGTGCAAGAGCAGACCCGCTCCATGATCCCACGGCTGCGCGAAGAGGTGGAGTCGGTTGTGCGCCATGCCGTATGTGAGGCGGTTGCCGACGAACTGGCGGAAAACGGTGGAAGGCGTTGATCAGTTGACCGGGTATTTCCCAGTGTCAATCTTGGGCACTTTCTCGTGTTCCCTAGTGGAGGGGCCCAAAAATTGCGATATGTTTCCGGTCGTTGGACAACATCTTATTTCCAGCGCTTTTCTTTTTTTGGAGACCCATATGCAACTGAAGTTGAAACTGACCGTAGCAGCTGCGATCGCAGCCATTGCCGGCGTGGCCGCCGCTCAAGAAGTGGTACGCATTGGTCACGTGGCCCCGATCTCGGGCGCCCAGGCACACTACGGGAAGGACAACGAGAACGGCTCCCGCATGGCCATCGAGGAGCTGAATGCTCAAGGAGTGGAGATCGGCGGCAAGAAGGTCAAGTTCGAGCTGCTGGCAGAAGACGATGCGGCCGACCCCAAACAAGGCGCGGCCGTTGCACAGAAACTGTGCGACTCCAAGGCTGCGGGCGTGGTCGGTCACCTCAATTCGGGCACCACGATTCCGGCTTCCAAGGTCTATAACGACTGCGGCATTCCGCATATCACGGGCGCTGCCACCAACCCCAATCTGACCAAGCCCGGCTACAAGACCACGTTCCGCATCATTGCCAATGACAATGCCCTGGGTGCCGGTCTGGCCTCGTACGCTGCCGATACGCTGAAGCTCAAGACCGTGGCCGTGGTGGACGATCGCACGGCTTATGGCCAGGGTTTGGCGAATGTGTTCAAGCGTGTGGCTGCCGAGAAGGGCATCAAGGTCGTCGATGAGCAGTTCACGACCGACAAGGCCACGGATTTCATGGCCATCCTGACCGCCATCAAGTCCAAGAACCCCGATGCCGTCTTCTACGGTGGCATGGATCCCCAGGCTGGCCCCATGCTGCGTCAGATGGAGCAGCTGGGCATGGGGAACGTGAAGTTCTTCGGTGGTGACGGTGTGTGCACCACCGAAATCGCCAAGCTTGCCGGCGGCGCCAAGACGCTGGGCAACGTGGTGTGTGCCGAGGGTGGCAGCTCTCTGGCCAAAATGCCTGGCGGCATGGCCTGGAAGGCGAAGTACGATGCGAAGTTCCCTGGCCAGTACCAGATCTACAGCCCCTACACCTACGACGCCACCATGCTGATGGTGGACGCCATGAAGCGTGCCGGATCCTCCGATCCCAAGGTGTACATCCCCGAGCTGCTCAAGTCCAACTACAAGGGCGTGACCGCGACCATCGCCTTTGAGCCGAATGGCGAAATCAAGAACCCGGCAATCACCTTGTACGTCTACAAGGATGGCAAGAAGACGCCGTTGAACTGATTCGATTGATGATGCATGGCGGTACCTTCCAGTGCCGCCTGTGGTCAACAAAAAGGGGCTTCGATGAAGCCCTTTTTTTTCGGCAAAAAGCCAGATTGGTGCGATTTCAGCGGCGCACCTGCAAGGCCCCCGGGTTCACGATGTTGGTGGGCGTGCCCTTGATGTAGTTCACCACATTGTCGAAGGCGGCGCCAAAATAAAGCTCGTAGCTGTCTTGCTCCACATAGCCGATATGGGGTGTGCAGATGCAGTTTTCCAGCCGCAGCAGCGCATGACCCTGGAGAATGGGCTCGCTTTCGAAAACATCCACCGCAGCCATGCCTGGGCGTCCTCGATTGAGTGCGGCAAGCAGTGCATCGGTTTCGATGAGTTCGGCACGTGAGGTGTTCACGAACAACGCGGTAGGCTTCATGCGCGACAAGTCTTCCAGCGTGACTATGCCGCGGGTCTCGTCGGTCAGCCGCAGGTGCAGCGACACCACGTCGCACTGCGAGAAAAACTCAGCCCTTGTGCTGGCCACCTGCAGCCCGTCGCTCAAGGCCTGGGCGCGTGATGCCTCGCGCCCCCAGACGCGCACGTTCATGCCGAATGCGCGGCCATATCCGGCGACGATTTGCCCTATGCGCCCATAGCCCCAGATGCCCAGGGTCTTGCCGCGCAATATGCTGCCCAGCCCGAAATTGGCGGGCATGGATGCGGCCCGCAGACCGGATTGCTGCCACGCGCCGTGCTTGAGGTTGGAGATGTATTGGGGCAGGCGGCGCATGGCGGCCATGATGAGCGCCCAGGTCAGCTCTGCGGGGGCCACGGGTGAGCTCACGCCCTCGGCCACGGCAATGCCGCGTTCGGTGCAGGCCGCGATGTCGACATGCGAGCCTACGCGCCCGGTTTGAGCAATCAGCTTGAGCCGCGGCAGTTTGTCCACCAGTTGGCGGTTGATCTGCGTGCGGTCGCGGATCAGCACAATGATATCTGCGTCCCGCAGGCGCACCGACAGTTGTCCCAGGCCTTTGACGTTGTTGGTGTAGACCTTGGCCGAGTACGGGTCGAGCCGCACCGCGCAGTGAAGCTTGCGCACTGCGTCCTGGTAGTCGTCGAGTATTACGATGTTCATCTTGTGGTGTGCATTCCGTCGGGCGGCCGGGGGCGAAGCACCTGAGGCTCCTGCGGCCTGACGGGCAAAAAGTCACAATGGCTTGGCGAAACTGATGAGCCAGGAAACGATTGTCGTTCATGACCGGGCCCATGTGCGCCAGGGTGCTGAAATCCAGTCCAGCGACCACACAAGATGACAAACCTGTGAATACGTTGTCAGGCAACGCCTCGGTGTGCTGCGTCGGGTTCGGCGGTCATTGATCCCGAAGTATCTTTGTGCACACGGGCCAGAACAAAAGGCGCCAAGTCGTTAAGCTTGCGCCGTGGCACATGTCAGCTTTTCTCCTCCCTACACCCCATCGAGCCAGATGACGCAACAGTTGCGTGACCGCGGTTATGCCGTGCTGCAGCCGCATGACACCGCAGTCTGGCTGGGCTGTGATCTGGCTGATCTGCAGGCGCTTGCGTCGGACTGGGCCGATTTGCCCCCGGACGACTTTCTGAAAGACGGCGGACGTTACCGCCGCCGGCGCCATTCGTGCTTCATTGTGGATGGGAGCGCGGTAAGCCAGACACCCCACCGCGCCCACTGGCAACCCGTGGAGTACAACGCCTTGCATGGCGGCATGCAGCGCTGGTTTGCCCCCATGCGGGATGCCACCGTACAGGCGCCGGTTTGGGGCCGTCTGATGAGGGCCCTGGGTGGCTTGGCGCAGCAGGCCTTGGCGACCCGGTCCGAGACGTGGTTCATCGAGGCACACCAGTTCCGCATTGATACCGAGGGTGGCATTGGCCGCCCCACGCCCGAGGGGGCGCACCGCGATGGCGTGGATCTGGTTGCGGTATTCCTGGTAGATCGCGAAGGGGTCAAGGGTGGTGAGACGCGCATCTTCGAGGCCACAGGCCCCAATGGGCAACGCTTCACACTGAGCGAACCCTGGTCGGTGATGCTGCTCGACGATGCGCGCATGATTCACGAAACCACGCCCATCCAGCCCGACGGTGAGCATGGCTGGCGTGACACGCTGGTACTGACCTGCCGCCGGGATGGCTTCCTGGAGGATGCAGGGCAATAATTGATGCGCATCAAGCACCAAGGCGCCGCATGGCGTCACACTGGCAACAGCTCAGGGATCATCTCCCTATCCCGATTTCAATGAGGAGGTTCCATGTTCAAGCACATTCTGGTTCCCGTCGACGGCTCGGAAACATCCATGAAAGCCGTCGCCAAGGCATCGGCCCTGGCCAAGACCTTTGACAGTGCGGTGACGGCGCTGTATGTGATCGACCCCTACCCGTTCACGGGCGTGGGCGCCGATTTTGCCTACGGCCAGGCGCAATATCTGAGTGCAGCCACGGCCGAGGCGAATGCCGCGCTGGATGCGGCCAAGGCCGCCATCAATCAGGCCGGGGTCGCGAATGTGAGCACCATGGTTGGCGAGGGGCATGCCGTGCACGACGGCATCCAGCGCGCCATCGAGAGCACGGGCGCTGACCTCATCGTCATCGGATCGCATGGCCGCCGTGGCCTGGAAAAGCTGGTGCTGGGCAGCGTCACCCAGCGCGTGCTGGGCGTGGCCCGCGTACCCGTGCTGGTGGTGCGCGAGTAAGGTTTTCTTCCCAACAAAAACGGCTCCCTCGGGAGCCGTTTTTGTTGGGCAGGCCGGGCCGCCTATTCGATCTTCGCGCCGGAGGCTTCGACGATGCCCTTCCACTGCGCGTACTCGGCCTTGAGCAGGGTAGAGAACTGCTCCGGTGTCATGGCCAGGGGTTCGGCTCCCTGGGCGTGGATGGCGGCTTTCACATCGGCTGTCTCCAGAAGCTTGTTGACCTCGGCGTTGAGGGTGCTGACCACGGCTGCGGGCGTGCCGGCCGGAGCGAAGACGCCATACCAGGTGCTGACATCAAAGCCCTTGAAACCCGATTCGGCCACCGTGGGTACATCCGGCAGCGAGGAACTGCGCTTGGCCGAGGTGACGGCTAGCGGGCGCAGCTTGCCGGCCTTGATCTGGCCCATGGCCGAGGGCAGGGACGAGACCAGCAGCTCCACATTGCCCGCCAGCGCGTCCATCAGCGCGGGGTTCGAGCCCTTGTAGGGCACATGGCTCAGCTTGATGCCTGCGGCCTTCTCGAACAGGTCGCCGGCAAGGTGGATGGAGGTGCCATTGCCCGGCGAGCCATAGGTGACGGTGCCGGGCGCGGCCTTGGCGGCGGCCACCACGTCGGCTAGGGTCTTGAACCTGGAGTTGACGCTGGTGGCTATGACCACCGGCGTGTAGGCCACATGGGCCACGGCCGTCAGGTCTTTGGTGGGATCCCAGGCCAGGTTCTTGTACAGCCAGGGGCCTATGACCAGGTTGTCCTTCTGGCCCATGACGATGTCGTAGCCCGTGGGCGCGGCCTTGACGGCCTCGCCAATGCCTATGGTGCCGCCGGCGCCAGGCTTGTTGTCGGCCACCACGGTCCATTTGTTGGCTTCGGTGAGCTTGGCGGACACCAGACGCGCCAGGATGTCGGTACCGCCACCGGGCGGGAAGGGCACGATCATGCGGATGGGCTTGGTGGGGTAGGCGCTGGCAGCTGCGGGGGCAGCGGTCTGGGCCTGGACGGTGGCAGCGCCAAGGGCGCAGGCCAGGGTGGCAAACGAGAGGATATGTCTGCGAAGCATCAAGGAAGTCTCCAGGGAAGCCGAGAAAAGCCAGCCACAGCCGGTGGCTGCATAACGGGCAGCATGATGGCCCAGTCGCCGTGATGCCAGCCCTGCCCATGCGCGTGCGTGCCATCGCCAAACGCGATGCCTGCAAGGGCGAGGCGCTGCGCGGCGAACCGGGGATATCGGTCTCGCTCAATGGTGCGCGAAGGCAAAACCGGGTGATTCGCGGCCTGCAGAAAGACAGCGTGGTGCTGATGGTGGACGGCATGCGCCTGAATCACGCGATCCCAGGTTTCACAGGGGCGGGTGCGATGCCCGCACAACGCAAGCTATGAACGGCTCCTCGTCGTTTCGTGTGGAAAAAGCCCCGACAATCCCTTTTTGCGCAGCCCTCAGTAGATCAGAAGAAAGATGAAAACTGGCATGACAGCAGGAACGGGGATCGAGGGATTGTTCACCACGGCACTGGGCCTGCAGCCGCCGTGGGAAGTGGTGCAGGTGCAGCTTGACACGAGCCTGCGGCGCATCGATTTTGAAGTGTGGCTGCACCGCCAAACGCCTTTCTTGCCCGCATTGCGGCGTGGCCGAGCAAGGCGTCCACGACCGGCTGCGCCGCTCCTGGCGCCACCTGGACTTCTTCCAATACGAAGCCTGGCTGCACGCCGACGTGCCGCGCGTGGCCTGCTCGGGCTGCGGCAAGACGGCGCAGGTGGCCGTGCCCTGGACGCGGGAAGGGTCGGGCTTTACCGCCTTGTTTGAGGCACTGGCGCTGTCGCTGTGCGCGCAGATGCCGGTGCGCCAGGCGGCTGAGCTGCTGCGCTGCTCGGACAAACAGCTGTGGCTGCGCATCGCATAACGTCGGGCAGGCGCGCCAGAGCGACGACATGAGCGCCGTGCGCCACATTGGCATCGACGAGACCAGCCTGCGCAAGGGACACAACTACATCACCGTGGTGCATGACCTGGATGCCAAACGGCTGCTGTTTGCCACCGAAGGGCGCGACCATGAAACGGTGCACGCCTTCGCGCAGGACTTGCAGGCGCACCAGGGCGATCCGGCCAAGATCGAGCATGTCTGCCAGGACATGAGCGGCGCCTACCTCAAGGGGGTAAGCCAGGCGGGCTCCTCGTCGTTTCGTGTGGAAGTTGCAAAGGTGGGGCAGATGGTTTGGGGCGTCTCGCCGCCATGATTTGACCGGGTCAAGGCTGGACGTAGTCCACCCGCAGGGCTTGGCCTTGATGCGGTCAAATCATGGCAAACCATGGGAAAAGGTTTGTCGAATCAACATGTTGAGGCGACAAGCCTTGTGAATCCTTGACTGCTGCTTTGGGCACGATCATGTTTCCAATGTTGTCGTCCAATGTCAGCTCTTGTACTCCAAGGCTCCCCGCCGCACTTGGTAGCTATTGCCAAGCTCCACACGAAACGGCATAGAGCCGCCAGGCGCTGCCCCAGGCGGCCATCAGCTACGACCGCTTTCACGTGGTGGCCCTGGCCGGCCAGGCCATGGACGAGGTGCGCACCAGCGAGTGGCGCAGCCACCCCCAGGCGGTCACGGAGGTCTTTGGCGACAAGGACAGTGACACCCGCAAGGGCTTGATGTGGGGCATGCGCAAGAACCCCCAGGGCTGGACGGCCAAGCAGGCCGCCGCCATGCACTGGCTGCAGCGCTCGCACCTGCAGTCTGCGCGCGCCTGGCGCATGAAGATGGGTTTGCGTGAGGTGTACGCCAGGGCACGTGAACACAACGACGCGGGCTGTGCACAGACCGACCTCAAGCGCTGGCTCGGCTGGGCCAGGCGCAGCCGCTTGAAGCCGTTTATGCGTCTTGCCAAAACCATCACCGAGCATTTCGATGGCATGGTGCGGGGGATGCTGGACAACCGCTCCAACGCCTACGTGGAGACCATGAACGGCTTGCTGCAGCAGGTCAAGCGGGCGGCTCGGGGCTTTCGCACGGCCAAGAACTTCATTGCGATTGCGCATCTGCGCATGGGCCGGCTCAAGGATCTGCCGCAAAGCCCATTCAAGATGGCTGAACCATGCGGCGATGCAGGCTACTGCCATGCCTAGTGCCTGCCAGATTCCACACGAAACGACGAGGAGCCGCAAACACCCTATGTCTGGAAACTGCTGTCGCTCGATGGTGCAGCGGTCACCGATGACAACGGCATCTCGATCCAGTCCCATGGCTCGATCCACGATGCGCAGGCGCTGGGCAGCGTCATCCTGTGCGCCGACATCCAGCCCGAGCGCTACTACTCGCGCGAGTTGCGCCGCTGGTTGCACCAAAAAAATGCTGCCGGCGTCTCGCTGGGCGCGCTCGACACGGGCAGCTTCCTGCTGGCGCGTGCTGGGCTTCTCGATGGTTGCCGCGCCACGGTGCACTGGGAAGTGGTGGAAGCGTTTCGCGAGCGCTTCCCCAAAATCGTGGTGGCGCAAACCCTGTTTGAGATCGATGCCCGGCGCCTCACCTGTGCCGGCGGCACCGCGGCAATCGACATGATGCTCAGCGCCGTCGCGATAGACCATGGGATTGAACTTGCGAACCGGGTCGCCGAGCATTGTCTGCATGATCGGATTCGCCCGGGCGACGTGACCCAACGCATGGAACTGACCGCGCGCAGCCGCATCCATCACCCGGTGGTGGCCAGTGCAATGCAATTGCTTGAGAGCACGCACGAACGGGCGATTGGCGTACCGGAGCTCGCGGAACATGCCGGTATTTCGACCCGTCAGCTGCTGCGCCTGTTTGCGCAGGTCGTCGGCGAAGGCCCCAGCCACTACCACCGGCGCCTGCGGCTCGAACATGCGCGCAGCCTGTTGCGCCACACGGCGATCACGGTGACCGTAGCGTCTGTGGCGGTGGGCTTCGAATCATGAGCGCACTTCTCGCGCGCCTATCGACTGCAGTACGGCCGCTCGCCGGGCGCGGATCGCGGCAGCGAATCCAAGAGTCCGCCTTTGCTCCGCGACCGGGCTTGATGCTCCGTGGAAAAAGCGGCTGGTGGCCGCTGGGCGCCATGCTGCTGGTGGCCAGCGCGCTGCTGCGCGTGGCCGCCTATGCCTGGCAGGCGCAGGCCATGATGGGCGCGGCGGCGCTGCTGTGGGGCGCGGCCTTCGCGCTGCAAAGCGCGCATATGCTGCCGGTGTTCTGGCGTCCGCGCGCCGATGGTGCCAGTGGTTGCGCCGGTATCACGACTTCGTGATATTCAATAAAAACGCCCGCTGGCGCTTGTCCAGCGGGCGCTGATAGCTACTTTAGTTGTAGCTATATGGGGCGGGTCATCACATGCGCTCAAAGACCGCGGCAATGCCCTGGCCGCCGCCGATGCACATCGTCACCAGGGCGTAGCGGCCCTGGATGCGCTGCAGCTCGTACAGCGCCTTGACGGTGATCAGCGCGCCCGTGGCACCGATGGGGTGGCCCAGCGAGATGCCCGAGCCATTGGGGTTGACCTTGGCCGGGTCGGCACCCAGGCCCTTGGTGACGGCGCAGGCCTGGGCGGCAAAGGCCTCGTTGGCCTCGATCACGTCCATCTGGTCGATCTTCATGCCCAGCTTTTGCAGCAGTTGCTGCGTGGCCGGCACCGGGCCAATGCCCATGGTCTTGGGTTCCACGCCGGCGTGGGCGTAGCCCACCAGGCGCGCCAGCGGCTTGGCACCACGTGCCTTGGCTGCGCCGGCCTCCATCAGCAGCACGGCGGCGGCGGCATCGTTGATGCCGCTGGCATTGCCGGCGGTGACGGTGCCGTTCTCCTTCAGGAACACGGCCTTCATCTTCTGGAAGTCCTCCAGCTTGGCGCCGGGGCGGAAATGCTCGTCCTTGTCAAACGCCACGTCGCCCTTGCGGCTCTTGAGCATCACCGGGACGATCTGGTCCTTGAAGCGGCCCTCGGCCCAGGCGACCTCGGCGCGGCGGTGGCTCTCCAGCGCCAGCGCGTCCTGCATCTCGCGCGTGATGCCATGCTCGGCGGCGACGTTCTCGGCCGTCACGCCCATGTGGATGGTGTGGAAGGGGTCGTGCAGCGCGCCGACCATCATGTCCACCATCTTGCTGTCGCCCATGCGCGCGCCAAAGCGCGTGGCCAGGCTGGCATAGGGGGCGCGGCTCATGTTCTCGGCGCCGCCGCCGATGGCGATGTCGTAGTCGCCCAGCAGGATGCCCTGGCTGGCGCTGACGATGGCCTGCAGGCCCGAGCCGCACAGGCGGTTGACGTTCATGGCCGGCGTCTCTTTCTGGCAGCCGCCGTTGATGGCCGCCACGCGCGAGAGGTACATGTCGCGCGGCTCGGTGTTCACCACATGGCCGAAGACCACATGGCCCACGTCCTTGCCCTCCACGCCGGCGCGCGCCAGCGCCTCCTTGACCACCAGCGCGCCGAGATCGACGGTGGGGGTGTCCTTCAGCGCGCCGCCAAAGGTTCCGATGGCGGTGCGCACACCGCTGACAACGACAACTTCACGGGTCATGGTTCTCTCCTGTAGTGGAAGGTTTCAGGTTGAAAAGGGCTTTTACGCCCAGGGGGTAATCGTCAATAGCTACAAAAAATATAGTAATTTATCTCTTAAGCGTCGCGCACGTCGGCCACCGGATTGCTGCCGAAGTCGGCGCGCTCCAGCCAGGCCAGCACGCGGGCGGCCGCGGCAGCGGGTGTGGTCAGCATGCCACCGGATTTGAGGGCGGCAAAGTTCTGCACGTCGGGAAAGTCGGCCGCGCTGGCGCCGCGCAGCTGGATCTGCATGTCGGTGTCGATGACGCCGGGCGCCAGCGAGCAGACGCTGGCGCCATGCGCCTTGGCGGCCTCGTCCAGCGCCAGGCAGCGCGTGAAATGGTCCATGCCGGCCTTGGCCGCGCAGTAGGCCGCCTGCGAGGCCATGGCGCGCCGGCCCAGGCCCGAGGAAATGTTGAGCACCTTGCGTGCAACGGCGTGCGGCGGGGCGCCCCAGCCCTCCGTGGCGCCCAGGAAGGCGGCCGTGAGCAGCATGGGCGCCTCCAGCCCGACGCGCAGCGCGCGCGCCTGGTCGGCCATGTCCTGCGCGCTGGCGCAGGCCGACAGCGGCGCAATGCGCGGGATCACGCCGGCGTTGTTGATCAGCGTGGCGCTGGCGTAGCGCCCGGCGCTTTGCCCGGCCAGCCAGGCATGCAGCTGCTGGGCCGCGGGTGCGGGCTCGGACAGATCGACGGTCCATTGCTCCAGCATGGCGCCGGCGGGCACGGCAGCGGTCAGCTGGGAATTGCTGTTGCGCGCCATGCAGATCAGGGTGTGGCCGGGTTGCAGCAGCTGCTGGGCCATGGCCAGTCCCATGCCGCGCGAGGCGCCGGTGAGGATGAAGAGCTGTTGTGTCATCCCTGCATGGTAACGGTCAGGCGCGCCGCATTCTCAAAATGGCGCTGCCGAGATGTAGCTGCACCGGCGCCCATGCAGGGGATGGGCAAATTCCAGCGTGCAGGCGTGCAGCAGCAGGCGCGGCGCGCTTGCCTGTTGCGCGGCGTTGGCGTAGAGCATGTCGCCGAGTATCGGGTGGCCCAGCGCCGCCAGATGCACGCGCAGCTGGTGCGTGCGGCCGGTGACGGGTTCGAGCTCCAGGCGCGTGCAGCCCAAAGCCCGGTCGACGTCCAGCACCCGCCAGCGCGTGAGGCTGGGCTGGCCGCGCTGTGCATCCACCACACGCAGCGGCCGGCGCTCCCAGTCGGCGGCAATCGGCAGGGCGATGGCGCTCCAGCCTTCGTCATCGGCCGTGTCATCGGGTTGCGGCAGGCCGGCCACCACGGCCTGGTAGCGCTTGTGCACGCGGCGCTCGGCAAAGATCCTGCTCAGCGCGCGCTGCATGGGCAGGCCGCGCGCCATCAGCACCAGGCCCGAGGTGGGCTGGTCCAGTCGGTGCACGATGAGTGCGTCGCTCCAAAGCGCCTGGGCGCGGGTGCTCAGGCAATCCTGCTTGTCCGGCCCGCGGCCGGGCACGCACAGCAGGCCGGGGGGCTTGTCCAGCACCAGCAGGTCGTCGTCGGCATGCAGGCAGGCAAGCCCAGCGAGCGCCTCATCGCTCATGCGCCAGCCTGTCCACGGTCGCGCAGAGCTCGGCCACGTCATTGGGTTTGTGGATCAGCGCGCGCGCGCCTTCGGCCAGCGCCGCCTGCTCGATCTCGGCCGTGACATAGCCCGAGGCCAGCGCCACCGGCAGATCCGGCCTGATGGCGCGCGCCGCGCGCACCAGGTCCAGGCCCGAGTAGCCGGGCATGTTGTAGTCGGTGACCAGCAGGTCGTAGCGCCCGGGCGCGGCGCGCAATGCGTCCGTGGCCTCGTGCGGGTCGGTGAAGCCGCTGACCTCGTAGCCCCGGCGGCGCAGCAGGCGCCGCACCAGAAACACCAGCGCCTCGTCGTCGTCAACGTACATCACATGGCGCTGGCGCCGGCTCGCGGGTGGCGCGGGCTCGGGAGCAGGTGCGGGCGGCGCGGCCGTGGCGGCGCCCTCCTGCGGTGACGCGGTGGCCACGGGAAAGTACAGCGTGAAGCTGCTGCCCCGGCCCGGCGCGCTGTGCACGTCGATGGCGCCGCCATGGGTGCGCATCACGCCATGCACCACGGCCAGGCCCAGGCCCGTGCCCTGGCCCACGGGCTTGGTGGTGAAGAAGGGCTCGAAGATGCGCGGCAGCGTGGCCTCGTCCATGCCGGGCCCGTCGTCCTGCACGCGCAGCGCCACATAGTCGCCCGCGGCCAGGCCCAGGTTTTCGCGCTGGTGCTGGTCGGGCTGCACCAGCACGCCATCGACCTGGATGCGCCCGCGCCGATTGCCAATGGCGTGCACGGCGTTGGTGCACAGGTTCAGGAGCGCCTGCTCGACCTGCGTGGCATCGGCCAGCACCGGGGGCAGCTCGGGCTGCAGGTGCAGGCTCAGCTCGATCTCGGGTGGCAGCGTGACGCGCAGCAGGCGCTCGGTGTCATGCGCCACCTCGGCCAGCGCGACGGCGGCGCGCCGGGGCGCCTCGTTGCGGCTGAAGGTCAGGATCTGGCGCACCAGGTCGCGCGCGCGCCGGCCGGCCTTGTCTATCTCCAGCAGGCTTTCGTGCAGTGCCGAGCCTGGCGTGCAGTCGGCCTTGGCCAGCTCCACGTTGCCCAGGATGGCATGCAGGATGTTGTTGAAGTCGTGCGCGATGCCGCCGGCCATGGTGCCCACGGCCTGCATCTTGTGCGACTCGCGCAGCTGCGCCTCAAGGGCATTGCGGCGCGCTTCCTCGCGCTTCTTGCCCGTGAGGTCGCGCGCGAACACGGTGGTGGTTTCCCCCTCTGCATGGCGCTCAAACGACACATTCACCTCCACTGCCAGCTCGTTGCCGCCCGCCGTGAGGGCCGTCATCTCTCCGAGCGCCGCCTGGGTGGTGAGTTGGGCGAAGGCCAGCACCTGTTGGGCGTCGGGCAGAAAGCGGCTCAGGGGGCTGCCCAGGGCGTCGCTGGCGGCGCACTGGAAGAGCATGGCTGCGGTGGGGTTGAAGACGGTGATGTGCTCGCTTTGATCGACGCAGATGATGGCGTCCAGAGCGGAGTTGATCACCGCCTCCAGCCGGCGCTCGCCGGCATGCAGCTGCGCGTTGCGCTCCTGCAGCTCTGCGGCGCTGCGCTGCAAGGCCTGGCGCTCGGCCAGCAGCGGGCCCTGGTCGATCACGGCGCAGAGAAACTGCGTCAGCACCGTGCCATCGTCGCTGTGCGATTCGATGCGCGCGATATGCAGGTCGCCCGTGATGCGCCGCTCGTCGTCGATGTGGAACACTACCTCGGTGGCCTCGGCCGTGCCCTGTTGGGTGGCCGCTGCAAACGCGGCCTGCACGCGCGGCGCATGCTCGGCGCCGACGAAGGGCATGAGGGCGATCAGCGGGCGGTCATTCTCCTGCGGCTGGAACGAGCGCTGCGCCATCGAGTTGGCCTGCACCACCATGTCGTGCGCGTCCAGCACCATGAGTGACAGCGGCACATTGGCAAACAGGGCCTCGAAGCGCTCCGAGGCGCTTTCCGCCGCCGCCTGGCTGTAGCGCAGCACCTTGTTCTGCGTCTCCAGCTCGGCCTGCGAGGCGCGCAGCTCGGCGATCAGCTGGGCCACGGCGCCGCTGGCGCGTTCCGAGCTGCGGCGCTCGGGCATGCCCGCGGGTGACGTGGCATCGCCCGGCGGCTGCGGCGGCTCCATGCCCCGCAGCAGAAAGGACAGGTCGGGCTGGCCCATGGCGGCTGCGGCTCGATGGGCTGTCAGCGCACCGACAGCAGCTCGATCTCGAACTGCATCGTGGTGTTGGAGGGGATCAGGGCGCTGGAGCCGCGCATGCCATAGGTGGTTGCGGGCGGGCAGGAGAGCTTGGCCTTGCCGCCCTCCTTCATGAGCTGCAGGCCCTCGCGCCAGCAGGGAATGACGCGGTTGACCGGGAACTCGGCCGGCTCCCCGCGTTTGTAGGAGCTGTCGATTTCCTTGCCGTCGGCGGCGATGCCGCGGTAATGCACCTTGACCGTGTCGCCGGCCTTGGGGCTGATGCCTGTGCCGTCGTGAAGGGATTCATAGACCACGCCGCTGGCCGTGGTGACCGGGGCGGATTGCGCCAGGGCCACCGGAGTGAAAAAAAGGGCGGCGAGCAGGGTCAGGGTGGTGCGCATGGAAGCCTTCCAAAAACAAAGGCCCGATGGTAGGGCCTTTGAGGGTGCTTACGGATTGACTTTAGTCGAGATCAGACAATGGAACGCAGCTGCAGAACAGGGGCGCTACGGCGCAATGGATACCTGCATGCGCATGCTGTCGTTGGCGATTTCCACATGATCTACCTTGCTGAGAAGATCAGTGAAGCTTTCAAACCCATACTCTTCCCAGTTCCAGCGCGGCTTCACGTACTTGCCAGTCACGTCAAGGCTGGCCCAGCCCTTGGCGTTCTTGAATTTGTTGAAAGCTTCATCAAGCAATTTGATGAGATCGCCAAAAGGTATTTTCCGACAATACATGCGGTTGGCTTCGTCGGTGCGAAATTGCAGGCCTCGTAGCTCGCGCAGCATTCCGGAGAGCTTGGCGTAACCATAGGTGCGAGAGTCGAAGTCTGGCCGCGTTTCACTGATGACGTTGCCGATTTTGCCAACGAAGGCCCAACCGGTGGTTTCGTCGGTGGCGTCCTTGATCGATTTGTACAACAGGTTTTTGGTGGTTCCATCCATTTGCCTTGGCTTGGCGGCAGGTTTGGCAATGTCAGGCGAGGCGGCCATAACTGCATTCGGCACGGCAACGATGTCATCCTTGCCTTTTCCTGCTTCACCGAGGTTTTCAATGTAGAAAAACCGGTCGCAGGCTTGCCTGAATGCCTCAGGTGTTTTCTCCCTGCCAAAGCCATAGACCATTCGGCCCGAAGCTCGGATGCGTGATGCCAGAGGCGTGAAATCGCTGTCGCTGGAGACCAGGCAGAAGCCGTCGAAGTGGCCGCTGTAGAGCAGATCCATCGCGTCGATGATCAGCCCCATGTCGGTGGCATCTTTGCCCTTCGTGTAGGCGAATTGCTGGATGGGTACCAGCGCGTGCTTGAGAAGAATGCTGCGCCAGCCGCTGAGCAGGGGGCTGCTCCAGTCGCCGTAAATGCGTTTGACGCTGGCGATGCCGTACTTGGCGATTTCCTCCAGCAAGCCCTGTGCGCAGCTGGATGTCGTGTTGTCGGCGTCAATGAGGACGGCCAGTTTTTCGGGTTTTAGATTTTCGCTGGCCATCCACATTTCTCCGTGCGCGGCGGTTTTACGCCAGCTCACTCATCGGCACGCAGCTGCAGAACAGGTTGCGGTCGCCATAGACGTTGTCCACGCGGCCCACGGGCGCCCAGTACTTGGCGCCGCGCAAGGACTTGACCGGGAAGGCAGCCGCCTCGCGCGTGTAGGGGTGGCTCCAGTCGCCGGCGAGCAGGCTCTCGGCGGTGTGCGGGGCGTTTTTGAGCGGGTTGTCGTCCTGAGGCCAGGCGCCGGTTTCCACCTGGCGGATTTCTTCCCGAATGGCGATCATGGCGTCCACAAAACGGTCGAGCTCGGCCAGGTGCTCGCTCTCGGTGGGTTCGACCATCAGCGTGTTGGCGACAGGGAAGCTCAAAGTGGGCGCGTGAAAGCCGTAGTCGATCAAACGCTTGGCCACGTCCTCGGCCATCACGCCGCTGGACTCCTTGAGCTGGCGCAGGTCCAGAATGCACTCGTGCGCCACATGGCCGTTGGCGCTGGCGTACAGCGTGGGGTAGTGCTCGGCCAGGCGCTTGCTGATGTAGTTGGCGCTCAGAATCGCCACCTCGGTGGCGGCCGTCAGGCCCTCGGCGCCCATCATGCGGATGTACATCCAGCTGATGGGCAAAACGGCTGCGTTGCCCAATGGTGCTGCGCTTACAGCTCCTACTTTGCTAGCGTTTCCAGACGTGCCGTGGCCCGGCAGGTAGGGCACCAGGTCTTCCACCACGCAGACCGGGCCGACGCCCGGGCCGCCGCCGCCGTGCGGGATGCAGAAGGTCTTGTGCAAGTTCAGGTGGCTCACGTCGCCGCCAAACTCGCCCGGCGCGGCCACGCCGACCAGAGCGTTCATGTTGGCGCCGTCCACGTACACACGCCCGCCGTGGCTGTGCACGATCTGGCACAGCTCCTTGACCTGGGTCTCGAACACGCCGTGCGTGCTGGGGTAGGTGATCATCACGCAGGCCAGATTCTGGCTGTGCTGCTCGCACTTGGCTTGCAGGTCGGCCATGTCCACGTTGCCGTTCTCGTCGCACTTGGTCACCACCACCTGCATGCCCACCATTTGCGCGCTGGCCGGGTTGGTGCCGTGCGCGCTGCTGGGGATCAGGCAGATGTTGCGGTGTGCGTGGCCCTGGGCCTCGTGGTAGGCCTTGATGGCCAACAGGCCCGCGTATTCGCCTTGTGAACCCGCGTTGGGCTGCAGGCTCACGCCGGCGTAGCCGGTGGCGGCGCAGAGCCAGCGCTGCAACAGTGCGTCGAGCTCGGCGTAGCCGGCCAGTTGCTCGGCCGGGGCGAAGGGGTGGATATGCGCAAACTCGGGCCAGGTGATGGGGATCATCTCGCTGGTGGCGTTGAGCTTCATGGTGCAACTGCCCAGCGGGATCATGGTGCGGTCTAGCGCCAGATCCTTGTCGGACAGCTGGCGGATGTAGCGCAGCATGGCCGTCTCGGAGTGGTGCGTGTTGAACACCGGGTGCGTGAGGAAGCTGCTCGCGCGCACCAGGGCGGCCGGGATCAGGCTGGCGGCGCCTTCCAGCGCCTCGACGCTGGGCTGGGCAGCATTGGGTGCGAAGGCGCTCCACAGCAGGGCCAGGTCGGCGCGGGTGGTGGTCTCGTCCAGCGACACGGCCAGGCGCTGTGCGTCCAGGCGGCGCAGGTTGGCACCAAGGGCCAGGGCGCGGGCCAGGGTGGCATCGGCGGCTGCGCTGCTGCCCAGGTCAACGGCCAGCGTGTCAAAGGCGCTGGCGTGTTCGGCAGGCAGGCCCAGTTGTTTCAGGCCCGCAGCCAGGATGGCGGTGAGGCGTGCCACGCGCTGGGCGATGCGGGTCAACCCTGCAGCGCCGTGGTAGACGGCGTACATGCTGGCAATCACGGCGGGCAGCACCTGCGCGGTGCAGATGTTGCTGGTGGCCTTTTCGCGGCGGATGTGCTGCTCGCGCGTTTGCAATGCCAGGCGGTAGGCGGGCTGGCCGTGCACGTCCACACTCACGCCCACCAGGCGCCCGGGCATGGAGCGCTTGAAGGCGTCCTTGCAGGCCATGAAGCCGGCGTGCGGGCCGCCCGCGCCCATGGGCATGCCAAAGCGCTGGGTAGTGCCGACGACGATGTCGGCGCCCATCTCACCCGGGGCCTTGAGCAGGGTCAGCGCCAGCAGGTCGGCCGCCAGGATGAAGGCCGCGCCCTTGGTGTGGATGGCGTCGCTGGATGCCTGCCAGTCGGCCAGCCAGCCGCTGGAGCTGGGGTATTGCTGCAGGGCGGCAAAGTAGTCGTCGCTGGCGATGGCGGCGTTCCACTCGGCCTCGGACTGCACGAGTTTGACGGTGAAACCCAGCGGCGCGGCGCGGGTTTGAATGACTTCGATGGTCTGCGGGTGGCAGTCGCCGCTCACGATGATGCTGTTGCCCCGGGCCTTGACGGAACGCTTGGCCAGCGTCATGGCCTCGGCGGCGGCCGTGGCTTCGTCCAGCATCGACGCGTTGGCGATGTCCATGCCCGTCAGGTCGGTGACCATGGTTTGGAAGTTGACCAGCGCCTCCATGCGGCCCTGGCTGATCTCGGCCTGGTAGGGCGTGTAGGCGGTGTACCAGGCGGGGTTTTCCAGAATGTTGCGCAGGATGACACCGGGCGTATGCGTGCCGTAGTAGCCCTGGCCGATGAAGCTTTTCTTGATCTGGTTCTTGGCGGCTATTGTTTTCAACTCGGCCAGTGCCTCGGCCTCGGTGCAGGGCGCGGGTAGATCCATGCTGCTGGCGCGCGCGATGGAGCGCGGCACGATGGAGGCCACCAGCGACTGGCGCGAGGCCTCGCCAATCACGGACAGCATCAGCGCCTCGTCAGCGCTATCGATACCGATATGACGAGGCAGGAATTCGGCGTGGTTTTCCAGCGCGGAGAGGGGCAGGGCAGGCATGGGGTGGGTTCAGGTCAGATTGGCTGGTAGCCCTTGCTGGATCAGCGCGGGCAGCTCATATTTTTGGGTGATGCATTTGGCGTTGAGCGTCTGAGGGGACGCTCAACGCTCAACGCTCAACGCTCATCACGCGCTGGCGGCAAAGGCGTTGTAGGCCGCTTCGTCCATCAGCGCGTCCAGCTCGGCGGGGGCAGAGAGCTTGACCTTGAAGAACCAGCCGGCGTTCATGGGGTCGGAGTTGGCCAGCGAAGGATCGTCACGCAGGGCCTCGTTCACCTCGACGACCTCGCCGCTCACCGGCATGTAGACGTCGGCCGCGGCCTTCACCGACTCGACCACGCCGGCCACGTCGCCCTGGGCAAAGGTGGCGCCCACGGCGGGCAGGTCGACGAAGACCACGTCGCCCAGCGCGTCCTGCGCATGTACGGTGATGCCGACCACGGCGGCGTTGGCGTCGGCGCTGTTGACCCACTCGTGGTCTTTGGAAAACTGGATGCTCATGGCGATGCTCCGATAAAAAAGTTGTGAGAAGGGGCAGCGCGCACTGTAGCCGCGCTGCCGGTGTAGCGAAACCGAAAAAATCAGCCGCGGTGGTAGCGCGGGGGCAGGAAGGGCGTGGGCGAGACCACCATGGCCACGGGCTTGCCGCGCACCATGGCAAACACCTCGGTGCCGGGCTGGGCGTACTCGGGCTGCACGTAGGCCAGGGCGATGGGCTGGTTCAGCGTGGGCGAGAGCAGGCCGCTGGTGACATGGCCGACATGCTGGCCGTCCAGGTTCTCCAGCACCGCCGGCTCGCGTACCGGCACCCGCTCCTTGGCGATCAGGCCCACGCGCTTCTTCGACAGGCTGGCCGGGTTGTCGATCTGCGCCAGCACCTTCGCCGCGCCCGGAAAGCCGCCAGCGCGCTCGCCGCCGCTGCGGCGCACCTTCTGGATGGCCCAGTTCAGCGCCGCCTCGGGCGGGGTGGTGGTGCTGTCGATGTCGTTGCCGTACAGGCACAGGCCGGCCTCCAGGCGCAGCGAATTGCGCGCGCCCAGGCCAATCGGCTTCACCTCGGGCTGGGCCAGCAGGGCGCGTGCCAGGGCCTCGGTGTGCTCGCCGGGCACGGAGATTTCAAAGCCGTCCTCGCCGGTGTAGCCGCTGCGCGTGATGAACAGCTCGGCGCCATTCCAGGCGAAGCTGCCGCCGCTCATGAAGACCAGCTTTTCCACGCCCGGCACCAGGCGCGAGAGGGCCGTGACCGCCTGCGGCCCCTGCAGCGCCAGCAGGCCCTGGGTGGGCAGGGTGACGATCTGGCAGCGGTTGCCGATATGCGTCTCGATATGCGCGATGTCGGTGAGCTTGCAGGCACCGTTGACGATCAGGAACCAGGTGTCGTTGCCCTGGTTGAAGAACATCAGGTCGTCGATCACGCCGCCCTCGTCGTTGAGCAGCAGGCCGTAGCGCTGCTTGCCTTCGGCCAGGCCCTGCACGTCCACCGGCATCAGAGACTCCAGCGCCGCCGCCGCGTCGGCTCCGATAAGCTTGAGCTGGCCCATGTGCGAGACGTCGAACAGGCCGGCGGCCTGGCGCGTGTGCTGGTGTTCGGCCATCAGCCCGCTCTTGTACTGCACGGGCATGGAGTAGCCGGCAAAGGGCACCATGCGGGCGCCCAGCTCGATGTGCAGGGCGTTCAGGGGGGTGGTCAGCAGTTCGGTGTCGGACAAGGCATGTCTCCAGGGCAAATGCGGGCCATGGCGCAACGCACCATGGTGTTTGCCCTGCTGTCCTCTTTACCTGAGAGATTCACCCCGGATGGCAGGGTTTGCTCCTTCGGTGGACGCCCGAAACCGGTTGGGGCGCCTCTCTCCAGCAAGGAAACGCCCGCAGCAATCGCGGGCGTGTCGTCAGTCCTTTTGCCTGAGCGTTTTGGCTGCTGCCTGCGCCTTCGGCGGCCCCGCGGGGGGGCTCTCTCCTGACAGCCGGCAATTCTACCTTGCGCGACGGGCTGGGCAATGCGTGCTGGTGTTTTCCGATAAGCTGCCAGTTGGTAACAAAAATGAAGGTCGGTAGTGGCATCAATGGCTGAAGAAGTGGTGACGGACAAGAACGGCCTGGTCTACCCATGCGGCGTTGCGCCCGCGGTAGGCGACGCCAAAGAACTGGCCCCGGGCGTATGGTGGCTGCGCATGCCCATGCCGTTTGCGCTGGACCACATCAACCTGTGGGCTTTGCGTGATGGCGATGGCTGGGCGCTGGTCGATACCGGCATCTGGTCCACCGACACGGCGGGTGCCTGGCGCCAGCTGTTTGCGGGGGTGCTCGATGGGCCGGTGACGCGTGTTTTCGTCACCCACATGCACCCCGACCATATCGGCATGGCCGGCTGGCTGACGCGCAAGTTTGCCTGCCGGCTGTGGATCAGCCGCCTGGAGTACCTGAGCTGCCGCGCATTGAGCGTCGATACCGGGCGCGAAGCGCCGGATGACGCCATCGCGTTCTGCCGGCGTGCCGGCTGGGGCGAGGAGGCGATCGAGACCTATCGCACCCGCTTTGGCGGCTTTGGCAAGCTGATCTATGCGCTGCCCGACAGTTACCGGCGCCTGCGCGATGGCGAGGAGATCGCCATAGGCGCGCAGCGCTGGCGCGTGGTGGTGGGCGCGGGCCATTCGCCCGAGCATGTCTGCCTGTACTGCCCCGAGCTGAAGCTGTTGATCTCGGGCGACCAGGTGCTGCCCGGCATTTCGTCCAACGTCTCGGTGTTTCCGGCCGAGCCCGATGCCAACCCGTTGGCCGACTGGCTGGAGTCGCTGGAAAAGCTCGAGCGCAGCGTGCCGGGCGACGTGCTGGTGCTGCCATCGCACAACCAGCCCTTCCGGGGCCTGCATCGGCGCATTGCCGCGCTGCGCGACAGCCAGCATCGGGCGCTCGACAGGCTGCGAGAGGCCTTGCGGCAACCGCAGCGCGTGGTCGATGTCTATGGCGCGCTGTTTTCCCGCCCGGTCACCGCGGACAACATGCAGATGAGCCTGGCCACGGGCGAGAGCGTGGCCCATCTCAACTACCTGGTGGCGCGTGGCGAGGCCAGGGTGAGCATCGGGCAGGAGGGCTGCGCCTGGTATCAGATGGTCTGATCACAGGGGACGGCCCCTGGCCTTACTTGTAGAGCAGCTGCGGCAGCCACAGGCCTATGGACGGCCAGGCATACAGCAGCACGATGGCCAGGATCTGTATGCCCATGAAGGGCAGCATGCCCAGGAAGATCTGGTTCAGCGTCACATACGGCGGCGCCACGCCCTTCAGATAAAACGCCGACATCGCCACGGGTGGTGACAGAAAGGCGGTCTGCAGGTTCAGCGCCACCAGCAGGCCGAAGAACAGCGGATCGACCCCGAAGTGGCTCAGCAGTGGAATGAAGATGGGCATGAAGATCACGATGATCTCCGTCCACTCCAGCGGCCAGCCGAGCAGGAAGATGACGATCTGGGACAGCACCATGAACTCGACCTTGGTGAGGTTCATGGACAGCACCCATTTCTCGATCACTTCCTGTCCGCCCAGCAGCGCAAAGGCGGCTGAAAAGATGGCCGAGCCCACGAACAGCCAGCACACCATGGCCGAGGTCTTGGCCGTCAGGTAGACCGACTCGCGCAGCACGTCCATGGTCAGCTGCCGGTAGGCCGCCGCCAGCAGAAAGCCGCCGAGCGCCCCCATGGCCGCCGCCTCGGTGGGCGTGGCCAGGCCGAAGACGATGGAGCCCAGCACCGCCAGGATGAGCATCATCAGCGGGAAGAAGGAGCTCAGCAGCATCTTGAAGATTTCAAGCCGGGCAAAGCTCAGGAACAGGTAGAACAGGGCCGTGACCGCCCCCAGCAGCGAGAACAACACCCACCACCAGGTGGGGGCCGGCTGCGTCTCGGCCTGGGCTGGGGCCTCGGCCGCTGCAGCGGCCGGCGGTTCGGCCACGGCCGCGCCATCCTGGCCCTGTGCCTGAACTTCGGGCTCGGCGCCCGGGGGCTCGGCCAGCGCGGTATCCGGCTGGTTCTCTTCGGCTTGCTCTGCGGGGGGCTCCTGGAGGCTGCCATCTGCCGGGGGCTCTTGCAAACCTCCGTCGCCGGGCGGCTCTTGCAGGCCGGAGGCAGGGGAGCTGCTTTCGCCCAGGCCTATGGGCTGGATGTCGAACGTCTCCTCCACCTTGACCGTGGTGACGGCGTTCCAGCTGCTCACCACCAGCACCAGAAACAGCAGCCCGGGCAAGACCACCAGGGCCAGCTGGCGCAGCACATGGGCCAGTGGCACCTGGGCGTTGCGCCGGCCCTTGAGCGCGTCCAGCAGTCGCACCAAGGCATGCTGGCCGGTCTGCGCGGGCAGGGCGGCGGTCAGCGCCGGCAGATCGACCTGGCGTTCGGCATCGGACAGTGGTGGCGCCCAGGCCGGCTTGATCTTGGCCACTATGACCACGTAGACCACATACAGGCCCGCCAGCACGATGCCAGGGAAGAAGGCGCCGGCGTACAGCTGCACCACCGACACCCCGGCGGTCGCGCCATACAGGATGAGCAGGACCGAAGGCGGAATCAGGATGCCCAGGCAGCCGCCGGCCGTGATGGCGCCGGCCGAAAGCGGGATGCTGTAGCCGGCGCGTAGCATGGCCGGCAGCGCCAGCAGGCCCATCAGCGTGACCACGGCACCGACGATGCCGGTGGCGGTGGCAAAGATGGCGCAGGTGACCAGCGTGGCCACGGCCAGCGAGCCCGGGATGCGCGCCATCGCCAGGTGCAGGCTCTTGAACAGCTTTTCGATCAGGTTGGCGCGCTCAACCAGGTAGCCCATGAACACGAACAGCGGGATGGCAATCAGCACGTCGTTGACCATGCTCTTGTAGGCGGCCTGCACCATCAGGTCGAGCGAGCGCGTGATGTCCCGGTCGTACGCCAGCCAGGTGAAGATCATGCCCATACCCATGAGGGTGAAGGCGGTGGGAAAGCCCAGCATGATGGCCACCACCACCAGCGACAGCATCAGCAGGCCCAGGTGGCCGTTGGTGATGGTGGGTGTGCTCAGCAGCCCCCAGGCCGCGCCGCCCACCACCAGGGCCATGATGGACAGACCGAACCACAGTTCCTTGCGCAGCTTCATGGCTTGCCCCCCTGCTGGCCGGGTGTGGACGTGGGCTGGCTGGCTTCGTACATGGTGCCCTCGATATGCACCATTTGCTTGAGTTTTTCGACGTCCACTTCCTCCACGTCGTCTTCGCGCCTTGGCCATGCGCCCTGGCGCAGGCAGATCACACAGCGCGCAATTTCGGCCAGCCCCTGCAGCAGCAGCGCGGCGCCGGCCAGCGGAATCACGAACTTGAACGGATACAGCGGCAAGGGCTCGGCCGAGAAGGTCTGCTCGCGAATCGCCAGCGACTCCTGCGCGTAGTTCCAGCCGGCCCAGGTCATGGCCAGCACACCCGGCAGGAAGAACAGGCCGTACAAGGCCAAGTCCAGCCCGGCCTGCACGCGGGGGCTGAAAAAGCCATACAGCACGTCGCCGCGCACATGGCCGTTCTTGGCCAGGGTGAGCGTTTTGCACGGTCGGGATGAATTTTTTTGCGCCGGCCTGGCAGCTTGCCAAGACCCCGCCCGGCGGTAACCGGGTGGGGGCCTGTCAATGTTGTGCGCCCCGGTAAGAGCGCCTTGATGTACAGAGTATGCTTGGGACGGTCTGGATAGATTTGCTTAATTTCTTCAAAATTTCCGAATTTGCAGAATAATTTTCTGCATATATGCAAAATAGTGAACAATGCAGCGTATGGACAGGCTTGATAGAAAAATACTCTCCGTGTTGCAGGGCAATGCGCGCGCCAGCCTGCAGGACATCGGCGGCGCCGTCGGCCTGAGCCCGTCGCCCTGCTGGGGGCGCATCAAGAAGATGGAGGAGTCGGGCGTGATCGAGGGCTATACCGTGCGCCTGAACGCCCAGGCGCTGGATCTGGGCGACACCGTGCTGGTGCAGGTGACGCTGGACAGCCACAGCGACAACACGCTGGAGAAGTTTGGCGAGGTGCTGGCCAGCATTCCAGAGGTGGTGGAGGCGCACCTGGTTTCGGGTGACTATGACTATCTGCTGCGCGTGGTGGTCAAGGACACGCGCGACTACGAGCGCCTCTTGCGCGAGAAGCTCTACAAGATCAAGGGCATACGCCACAGCCGGTCGAGCTTTGTGCTGCGCACGCTGAAAAAGGCCGACCTGCCGCTGGGTGTGTAGCGGCAGGCCGGCCTGTCTTTGGCGCTGGGTCAATACGCCTCGGGCTTCACCTGCATTTTGGCGTAGGGCACGATGCGCGAGCCCTTCACCAACCGATAGCCGAACCAGATCACCAGGAACAGCGGCAAGCCGATGTAGGTGGCCACGACACCCGTCCAGTCGATGCGCTCTTGCAGGAAGGCCTGGTAGTTCTGCCCCAGCGTGATGGTCATGCACAGCACGAAGGCAAAGATGGGCCCGAATGGAAACGATGTGGTGCGGTAGGGCAGGGCGGAGAGTTGAAGGCCCTGTGCCACATAGCCCTTGCGGAAGCGGTAATGGCTGATGGCAATGCCCAGCCAGGCAATGAAACCGGTCATGCCCGAGAGGTTGAGCAGCCAGATGTAGACCGCCTGCGGGCTGAAGATATTCGTCAGAAAGCACAGCGCCGCCACCACCGTGGTGGCGATCAGCGCCATCACCGGCACGCCGTTGGCGCTGACGCGGGCAAAAATGCGCGGCGCCATGCGCTGGCAGGCCAGGGTGTAGAGCATGCGGGTGGAGGCATACATGCCCGAATTGCCCGCCGACAGCACCGAGGTCAGCACCACCGCGTTCATCACCGCCGCTGCCGACAGCAGGCCGGCGCGCTGGAACACCAGGGTGAACGGGCTCACCGCGATGTCACCGACATCGTTCTTCAGCAGCTGTGGGTCGGTGTAGGGAATGAGCAGGCTGATCACCAGGATGGCGAACACGTAGAACAGCAGGATGCGCCAGAACACCTGGCGCACGGCGCGCGGGATGTTCCTCGCCGGGTCTTCCGACTCGCCGGCGGCGATGCCGATCAGCTCGGTGCCCTGGAAGGAAAAGCCGACGATCATGGCCACGCCGATCAGGGCGGCAAAGCCGCCGGCAAAGGGGGCGTCGCCCTGGGTCCATAGCGCCAGGTTGCCCCACAGACCTTCGGGTGCGCCGCCGCGCATGATGCCCAGGATCATCAGCACCCCGATGCCTATGAAGACGATCACCGTGGCCACCTTGATGGCGGCAAACCAGTACTCGGCCTCGCCAAAGCCGCGCACCGAAATGGCATTCAGGCCGAACATGATGGCCAGGAAGACCGCGCTCCACAGCACCCCATCCACACCCGGGAACCAGTAGGCCATGACCAGTTGCGCGGCCACCAGATCGACGGCGATGGTGACGGCCCAGTTGTACCAATAGTTCCAGCCCAGGGCGAAGCCAAAGCCCTCATCGACGTAGCGCGCGCCGTAGGTGGCGAATGAGCCCGAGGTGGGCAGATAGGCCGCCATCTCGCCCAGGCTGGTCATCAAAAAGTAGACCATCAGACCCACGACCATGTATGCCAGCACGGCGCCGCCAGGGCCGGCCTGCGAGATGGTGGCGCCGGATGCGACGAACAGGCCCGTGCCGATGGAGCCGCCGATGGCGATCATGGACAGGTGGCGCGCCTTTAGGGCGCGGTGCAAATGGTTGCCGGAGGTGGAGTCGCTGGCACTCATGGTGAGTCCTCGAAGGGATGGCTGCGGCGCCGCCGTTGTGCGGCGCGCCTATGCCTTGGTGTCCTGTGTGGACTGGGAAATGAAGAGGGGAAGAGGGCCGATGGTGTCGGCCCGCCAAGAGGGAGATCAGCTCAGCAGCAGGGCGTCGTCGGCCAGCTTTTCGCCGCGTACCTTTTCGAACATCTGCAGCAGGTCGGGCACGTCCAGGCGTGCGCGCTCCTCGCCCGACACGTCCAGCACCACCTGGCCCTGGTGCAGCATCACGGTGCGCTGGCCCACGTCCAGCGCCTGGCGCATGCTGTGCGTGACCATCATGGTGGTGAGCTTGTTCTCGGTCACGATGCGCGCCGTGAGCTGCAGCACGAAGTCGGCCGTGCGCGGGTCGAGCGCGGCGGTGTGCTCGTCCAGCAGCAGGATGCGCGATGGCTGCAGCGCCGCCATCAGCAGGCTCACGGCCTGGCGCTGGCCGCCCGAGAGCAGGCCGATGCGGTCGGTGAGGCGGTTTTCCAGCCCCAGGCCCAGCGTGGCCAGGCGTTCGCGGTACATGGCGCGCTCGGCCTGCTTGACGGCGCCGCGCAGCCCGCGGCGCGTGCCGCGCTGCTGCGCCAGGGCCATGTTCTCCTCGATGGTCAGGTCTTCGCAGGTGCCGGCCATCGGGTCCTGGAACACGCGCGCCACGCGCTCGGCGCGCTCCCACACGGGGCGGCGCGTCACGTCCAGGTTGTCGATGGCGATGCGGCCGGTGTCCACGCCCAGGTCGCCCGAGATGGCGTTCAAAAAGGTGGATTTACCCGCGCCGTTGGAGCCGATGACGGTGACGAACTGGCCGGCCGGGATCTCCAGCGACATGCCGCGCAGCGCGCGCGTCTCGATCGGCGTGCCGGGGTTGAAGGTGATGAAAAGGTCTTGTGCGCTCAGCATGGGTGGTTTCTCCTGGGGGCGCATCACTTGCGGCTGCTGAGCTTGCGCTTGAGCTGGGGAATCACCAAGGCCACGGTAACGAGGGCGGCGGTGACCAGGTTCAGGTCCTGCGCCTTCAGGCCGATGAAGTCGCTGTTGAGCGCCGCGGCGATGAAGAAGCGGTAGACGATGGCGCCCACGATCACGGCCAGCGTGGCATAGACGATGCGCCGCGACGGCAGGATGGACTCGCCCACGATCACGGCCGCCAGGCCGATGACGATGGTGCCAATGCCCATCGAGATATCCGAGCCGCCCTGGGTCTGCGCAAACAGCGCGCCGGCCAGGCCCACCAGGGCGTTGGAAATCGCCATGCCCAGCAGCACCATGGCCCCGGTGTTCACGCCCTGGGCGCGTGCCATGCGCGCGTTGGAGCCGGTGGCGCGGATGGCCAGGCCGCGCTCGGTGGCAAAAAACCAGTCCAGCGCCAGCTTGGCCAGCACCACCACCACGAACAGCACCATGGGGCGCGCCACGTAGTCGGGGATGCTCTCGGGCTGCAGCAGGGTGAACAGGGTGGTGTCGTTGATCAGTGGCACGTTCGGCCCGCCCATGATGCGCAGATTCACCGAGTACAGCGCAATCATCATCAGGATGCTGGCCAGCAGATCCATGATCTTGAGCTTGACGTTGAGCCAGCCGGTCACCAAACCCGCCAGTGCGCCGGCCGCCGTGGCGGCCAGCGTTGCCAGCCAGGGGTTGGTGCCGGTGGAAATCAGGATGGCACAGACCGCTCCGCCCAGCGGAAAGCTGCCGTCCACCGTCAGGTCGGGAAAGCGCAGCAGGCGGAACGAGATATAGACCCCCAGCGCCACCAGGCTGAAGATCAGGCCGATTTCAACGGCGCCGAGCAAGGAAAAAAGAGACATGGGGCGGGGCTTGGAAGCTGGGGGCAAAAACAAAGCAGGAGCCCCGGAGGCTCCTGCGCACAAGGCCAAGGGGCCGTATTGTTACTGAACGACCTGCGCGGCCGACTTGACCAGCTGCTCGGAGAGCTTCGCGCCCTGCTTCTCGGCGGCGCCGGGGTTCACAAACAGCTCCAGCTTGCTGCTGGTCTCGGGCTTGATGTCGCCGGGCTTTTCGCCCTTCAGGATGCGCACCACCATGCGCCCGGTCTGCTCGCCCAGGTCACGGTAGTTGATGCCCAGCGCGGCAATGGCGCCGCGCTTGACGCTGTCGGTGTCCGAGGCGATGAGCGGGATCTTGGCGTCCTGGCCGACCTTGACCAGCGACTCGTAGGCCGAGACCACGTTGTTGTCGGTGTTGGTGTAGATCACGTCCACCTTGCCGATCAGGCTGCGTGCGGCGCTGCTCACGTCCACCGAGCGCGGGGCCGCGGCCTCGACCAGGGTCATGCCCAGCGTGGGCAGCAGCTTTTGCAGCTCCTTGACCACGACCACCGAGTTCGCCTCGCCGGGGTTGTAGACCATGCCCACGCGCTTGGCATTGGGCACCACCTGCTTGACCAGATCCATCTGTTTGTCCAGCGCCAGCAGGTCGGACACGCCGCTCACGTTGGTCTTGCTCGGCTCCCAGCTCGGCACCAGCTTGGCGGCCACCGGATCGGTGACGGCGGAGAACACCACGGGCACGGTCTTGGTGGCGGCCACCACGGCCTGGGCCGACGGTGTGGCGATGGCGACGATAGCGTCGGGGTTGTCGCCGACGAACTTGCGCGCGATCTGCGCCGCCGTGCCGGTGTTGCCCTGGGCGCTCTGGTATTGCCACTTGAGGTTCTTGCCCGACTCGTAGCCTGCGGCCTTCAGGGCGGCCTGCACGCCGTCGCGCACCGAGTCAAGGGCGGGATGCTCCACGATGGCCGTCACGGCCACGGACTTTTGCTGCGCATGTGCAACGGGGGCAAGGGTGGCCATGGCCAGGGCGAATGCGCCCAGGGGGGCCCAAGACAAGCTCTTCATTTCGGTTCAATCTCCAGTGGAACGTGCGGTGTTTCCTGTGCTTGTTATTCCAGGCCGATGCAGGAAGGTCATGCGGCTGGCACGCGAGTCTAGCGTTTGCGCGGTCTGGTCGCGTCGGTTGTTCCCCGTACCGGCGACACTTTAACGATTTTAATGGAATTGGCCTGCAGCGCTTGATATACAAGCGCAGCAAGCTATCAAAATCATTGCTGCCAGGGCTGGGCTTACATGCCCGAATAGTTCGGGCCGCCGCCGCCTTCGGGTGTCACCCAGACGATGTTCTGCGTAGGGTCCTTGATGTCGCAGGTCTTGCAGTGCACGCAGTTCTGCGCGTTGATCTGCAGCCGCTGGGCGTTGCCGCCCTGGGCCTCGTCGGGCACGAACTCGTACACGCCGGCGGGGCAGTAGCGGCTCTCGGGGCCGGCGTACTTGGCCAGGTTCACGTTCACCGGCACGCTGGCGTCCTTGAGCGTCAGGTGCGCGGGCTGGTTCTCGCTGTGATTGGTGTTGCTGATGAAGACGCTGGACAGGCGGTCGAAGGTCAGCTTGCCATCGGGCTTGGGGTAGACGATGGGCTTGCACTCGGCGGCGGGCTTCAGGTAGGCGTGATCCGGCGTATCGCGGCGCAGCGTCCAGGGAATGTGACCGCGCAGCGCGAACTGCTCGATACCGTTCATTGCCGAGGCCATCACCAGGCCCTTCTTGAACCAGGCCTTGAAGTTGCGCGACTTGTTCAGCTCGGTGTAGAGCCAGCTGGCCTCGAAGGCCTTGGGGTAGGCGGTCAGCTCATCATGCTGGCGACCGGCGCCAATGGCATCGAACGCGGCCTCGGCGGCCAGCATGCCGGTCTTGATGGCGGCGTGGCTGCCCTTGATGCGGCTGACGTTCAAAAAGCCCGCGTCGCAACCCACCAGGGCGCCGCCAGGGAAGACGAACTTGGGCAGGCTCAGCAGGCCGCCCGCCGTGATGGCGCGCGCGCCGTAGCCCAGGCGCTTGGCCGGCTTGATGCCCTTGGCCTCGTCGCCCTCCAGGTACCAGCGGATGTTGGGGTGCAGCTTCCAGCGCTGCATCTCCTCGAACGGACTCAGGTAGGGGTTGCTGTAGTCCAGGCCGGTGATGAAGCCCAGCGTGACCTTGTTGTCCTCCAGGTGGTAGAGGAAGGCGCCGCCGTAGGTGTTGTTGTCCATGGGCCAGCCGGCGGTGTGCAGCACAAAGCCGGGCTGGTGGCGCTTGGGGTCGATCTCCCACAGCTCCTTGATGCCTATGCCGTACGTTTGCGGGTCGCTCTCGGCGTCCAGCTGGTACTTGGCGATGATCTGCTTGCCCAGATGGCCGCGTGCGCCCTCGGCAAAGATGGTGTATTTGGCATGCAGCTCCATGCCCAGCTGGAAGTCGCCCGTGGGCTCACCCTCCTTGCTGATGCCCATGTTGCCGGTGGCCACGCCCTTGACCGAGCCGTCGTCGTTGTACAGCACCTCGGCCGCGGCAAAGCCGGGGAAGATCTCCACGCCCAGGCCTTCCGCTTGCTCGGCCATCCAGCGCACCACGTTGCCCAGGCTGACGATGTAGTTGCCGTGGTTCTGAAAGCAGCCGGGCAGCAGGAAGTTGGGCGTGCGAAACGACGAGGACTCGCCCAGGAACACCATGGCGTCGTCGGTGACGGGCTGGTTCAAGGGCGCGCCCTTGGCCTTCCAGTCGGGGATCAGCTCGGTGATTGCCTTCGGATCCATGATGGCGCCCGAGAGGATGTGCGCGCCGGGTTCAGACCCCTTTTCCAGCACCACCACCGATACCTCCTGGCCTTTTTCTGCCGCCAGCTGCTTCAGGCGAATCGCCGTGGCCAGCCCGCCGGGGCCGCCGCCGACGATGACCACGTCGTATTCCATGGCTTCGCGTGGGCCGTAGGTGCTGAGGATTTCTTCGTTCGTCATGGGTGTCTCTATTGCTTGGATCGTTGGAAAATGGGCCGGCCCAAGCAGCCATGCGGCTGCGGCCGTGTTGGCGATGATTGTATTCACGCCAACACGGAACCGTGGCAAGCCCAGCTTGCCCTGTTTGAACGACTTACCAAGACCACCATGAAAATCGAGATTGCCGAACATAAGAAGCTGGCCCACAGCATGGAGCTGGATGTGCGCTGGGGCGACATGGACGCCATGGGCCATGTGAACAACGCGGTGTACTTTCGCTATATGGAGAGCGTGCGCGTCGAGTGGATGCGGGCCGTGGGTTGCGAGCCCAGCCCCAAGGGCCAGGGGCCGGTGATCGTGAATGCATTCTGCAACTTCTACCGCCAGCTCGAATACCCGGCCCGGCTGCTGCTCAAGCTCTATGTGAGCGACCCGGCGCGCACCACGTTCGAGACCTGGACCACCATCGAGCGCCTGGATCAGCCCGGCGTGCTGGCCGCCGCCGGCGGGGCCACGGTCATCTGGGTGGACTTTCCGGCGCAAAAGGCGGTGCCGCTGCCGGACTGGATGCGCCAGCTGGTGCTGTAGCGGCGCCCAACCGCAGGCGCGCCTCGAAGCCGCCGCTTTCACCTGGCAGCGGTGATGTCAATGTCAGTCCCGCACCGTGCTTTGCGGCAATGGTGGCCACGATGGACAGGCCCAGGCCGTAGCCCGCGCGCTCGGCGCTGTCGCGCACATGGCGCTGCTGCAGGGCCTGCAGGCGCGCGCCGTCCACGCCCGGGCCATGGTCGCGCACGGTGAGCATGCTGCCGGGGCCGACGATGAGCTCCACGGCGCTGCTGCCGGCGTAATGCAGCGCGTTCTCCACCAGGTTGCGCAGCGCAATCGCCAGCGCGTCGAAGTCGCCCAGGGCGATGGGCCCCGGCCCGGCGTAGTCCAGCACCAGGTCGAGCCTGTCCACGGCCACATCGTCCTGCCAGAACTCCTGCGCCACCGTGGTTGCCAGCTGGCCCAGATCCACGGGCTGGCGCGCAAAGGGAGCACTCGACTCGGCGCGCGACAGCTGCAGCAGCTTCTCGGTGCGCAGGCCCAGCGTGTGCAGGGCGTTGATGGCGGCCTGCACGTCGCCCTGGCTCAGGCCATGCTCCAGCGCCGTCTGCAGGCGCAGGCGCGCGGCGGCCAGCGGCGTGCGCAGCTCGTGCGCGGCGTTCGCTGCCAGGGCGCGCTCCACGTCCAGGGCATGGGCCAGGCGTTCGAGCAGGCGGTTCACATGGTCTTCCACGCTGCGCAGCTCGCGCGGCAGGCCGGCCAGGGCAATCGGGGTGAGCAGCTGGCCGCCCCGCAGGCTGATCTCTTGCGTCAGCTGATCCAGCATCCTGAGTTCGCGCCGCGCTATGCGCCGCAGCAGCAGCGCCAGCGGCGGGAGCATGGCCAGCATGGTGAGGATCAGGCCGGTCAGCGTGCGGTTTGCGGCCTCGCGCCGCTCCTGCAACGGGTCGGCCACCTGCAGGTAGATGGTGCGCGTGGGGTGGATCAGCGTGTACACGCGCCAGGCGGGGGTGTTGGCAAAGCCCTGGGCCAGGGGCACGTCGAATTGCTCGGGCCTGGCCTCGGCCGAGCGCGCCAGCACCTGGCCGCCGGGCGCGACCAGCTGGTAGAGCACATCGGCATCGGCAAACGAGCCCGGGCTGGGCAGGATCAGCGGCCCGGCGTCGGCGGCTCGCGCCGGGGCCTGGTCCAGGTGCTGCAGCGCGATGTCGAACATGCGGTGCGCGACCTCGACGATTTCGTTGTCGAAGTTGTGGTTGATCTCGCTGTCGGTGTACCAGGCCACGCCCAGCACGCTCAGCAGCCACACGCCGCCCACCCACAGGATGAGGGTGCGCGCCAGGCGCCCGGCCAGGCTTTGTGCGCGCTCGGCGTTTGGGCCGGCGCTCATGCGGCGTTGCCTCGCACCAGCCGGTAGCCCAGGCCGCGCACGGTCTCGATATGCTCGCGCCCGAGCTTGCGGCGCAGCCGGCTGATGAAGACCTCCAGCGTGTTGCTGCCGGTGTCGTCGTCAAAGCCGTACAGGGCGTCCTGCAGGCGTTCGCGCGTGTGCAGGTGGTCGGGCCGGGTGGCCAGCACGCGCAGCAGCGCCCATTCCTTTTGTGTGAGGGCCATGGGCACGCCGGCGCGGCGCACCTGCTCGCGCGACAGGTCGATCTGCAGCTCGCCCAGGTGCAGCACCGGCAGCTGGGCCGTGCTGCGCCGGCGCTCCACGGCGCGCAGGCGCGCCAGCAGCTCGCCGGGGTCGTAGGGTTTCACGAGGTAGTCGTCGGCCCCGGCGTCCAGGCCATGGATGCGGTCGCTGACCTGGTCGCGCGCCGTGAGCACGATGACGATGGGCCGCTCCTTGAGGCCGCGCAGCTGCGGCAGCAGGCTCAGGCCGTCGCCGTCGGTCAGGTGTAGATCGAGCAGCACAGCCGCGTACTGCGCCGCATGCAGCGCGGCACCAGCCTGGGCCAGGCTGGGCACGGCATCCACCACAAAGGCCTTGGCGCGCAAATAGCCGCAGACGGCCTGGGACAGGGCCTCATCGTCTTCCACCAACAGCACGCGCATGCCAGTCCTCGTCGCAGTCACAGGACTGCAAAGTGTAGGCCCGCGCGGCGGCCTGGCCCGTTCATGCTGCGTTCAGGCCAGTGGTCTACGGTTGCAGGCTTTGCCGGGTCTTGCCATGCCTTCCTGGACCTTGCGCCGCTTGTGGGCGCTGACGCTGTTGTTCTTCGTGCTGCTGGTACTGTGGGACGCCACGGGTTTTGATTTGCCCCTGGCGCGCTGGTCTGGCTCGCCCCAGGGCTTTGCCTTGCGCCAGCAGCCGCTCTTTGTGTTGCTGTCGCATGAGCTGCCGCGCATGGCCGGCGCGGCGCTGTTGCTGGCGTTGCTGGTGGGGGTGTTCAAGCCCTGGGGGTTTCTGTGCCGCCTGGCGCCGGGGGAGCGCTGGCAGCTGTGGCTGTCCATTGCCGGTGGGGCCTTGGCGATCACCGTGCTCAAGCGCCTGAACCACACCAGCTGCCCCTGGGATCTGGCCGAGTTTGGCGGCGTGGCGCGCCATGTCTCGCATTGGCTTTGGGGTGTGCGCGACGGGGGCGCGGGCCATTGCTTTCCGGCGGGCCATGCGTCCACGGCCTTTGCCTATCTGGCAGGCTGGTTTGTATTGCGCCGCAGTGCACCGCGCGCTGCCGGCCGGTGGCTGCTGGGGGCGCTGCTGGCCGGCATGCTGCTGGGCCTGGCGCAACAGATGCGCGGCGCGCACTACATGAGCCATACGCTGTGGACGGCCTGGATCTGCTGGGCCTGGGGCCTGGCGCTGGAGACGGCGCTGCAGGTGCACCGGCATGGCAGGGCTGTTGTTGCAAACCTGAACCAAGCCTGAACCCGGTCTTCAGCCAGGTTTCAGAGGCGGGGCCGAGCATGGCGGCCCATGTCTCAGACCCATTTCAGCAGCCTGGCTTCCAGTCCCCAAGCCCTTGCGGCGGCGCCGTCCGGCCCGGCCTGGCTGGCGTTTCTGCGCCGCGGCCTGCAGCGCGTGGATGGCTGGTTTGCCAGCCCCTTGTCGGCCCAGCAGCTGGTGCTGCGCCTGTCCGTCTACCTGGTGCTGGCGGCCAACTGGCCGCTGTGGCTGCAGCTGGTGCAAATCGGTGGCGCGCCCAGCATCTACCTGCGCTCGGTGGCCGAGATGGCGCTGCTCATCGTCTGCGGCATGGTGGCCTTGCTGGCATTCACCGCCTGGACTCGCGGCATGCGGCTGCTGTGGTGGCTGGTGCTGCTGGTGGCGGCGCTGGCGCAGTACTACATGCTGACCTACAGCGTGGTCATGGATCCCGGCATGGCCGCCAACGTGCTGCAGACCGATGCCCGCGAGGCGGCCGATCTATTGAGCCCGCGCCTGCTGGGCGCCGTGCTGGCCGTGATGGTGCTGCCGACCTGGTGGCTTGTGCGCGTGCGCATCCCGCCCATGCGGCCGCTGCGCCAGCTGGGGCGAAACCTGGCCCTGCTGGCCCTGGCGCTGGCCGTGGCCGCAGGCATGGTGGCGCTCAATGCGCGCCATCTGGCGCCGCTGATGCGCAACCACCCGCAGCTGCGCTACCTGATGAACCCACTGGCCAGCCTGTACTCGACCAGCGTGGCGCTGGCGCGGCCGGTGTTTGCGCGCGGCCGCACCCTGGTGCCGATGACGCAGGGCGCGGCACTGGGCGCTTCCTATGCATCTGCCACCAAGCCGCTGCTGTTCGTGCTGGTGGTGGGCGAGACCGCGCGCGCCGACCATTTCGGCATCAACGGTTATGGCCGCGACACCACGCCCGAGCTGGCCAGGCGCGGCGTGATGAGCTGGCGCGAGGTGCGATCCTGCGGTACGAGCACGCTGGCCTCGCTGCCCTGCATGTTCTCGCCGCTGGGCAAGAGCGCATTCGAGGCGCGTGACAATGAATATGAAAACCTGCTGGACGTGGCCCAGGCCGCCGGCCTGGCCGTGCTGTGGCTGGACAACCAGTCCGGCTGCAAGGGTGTGTGCGAGCGCGTGCCGCACGCCAACGCCGCCGACGGCCTGGGCGCGCAGGAGCGCAACCGCCTGTGCGACGGTGGCGAATGCCGCGACGAGGCCATGCTGCAGGGCCTGGATGAGCGCCTGGCGGCCATGCCCGAGGGCCAGCGCCAGCGCGGCGTGCTGCTGGTGCTGCACCAGATGGGCAGCCATGGGCCGGCGTATTACAAGCGCTCGGCCGATGGCGCCAAGCGCTTTCTGCCCGAATGCCGCACAGAGGTGTTGGCCAACTGCGCCCACGGCGAGCTGGTGAACGCCTATGACAACTCCATCGCCGCCACCGACGCCTTTCTGGGCCAGACGATAGCCTGGCTGCAGGGCCAGTCTGCAAGGTATGACACCGGCCTGCTGTACCTGAGTGACCATGGCGAGTCGCTGGGCGAGTACGGCCTGTTCCTGCACGGCATGCCCTATGCCATGGCGCCCGATGTGCAAAAGCATGTGCCCATGGTCGCCTGGCTGGACGGCGGCCTGCTGCGGCGCGGCCGGCTGTCGTCCAGCTGTCTGAGCGCCGGCACCGACGCGCCGCTGACGCATGACAACCTCTACCACAGCATGCTGGGCCTGCTGGATGTGCAATCGCCCTCGTACCGGCACTCGCTCGACGCCTTTGACGGCTGTCGTGGCGTCAATCGGGTTGGTGGATAAAATGGCTGTAACGTTTATGAATAAAGCCATAAAAGCTATTTATTTGATAGTAATAGGTGTCAGGATGCGGTTACTCGGGCTGATGTCCCGGATCTCCTCGTCGTCGAAGTCGTGGGGGGTCGATGGCCGCGAAGTCGGCGTCTTTGATTTTCCGTGGCGCTGACAGGCCTTCATGCATGTCCGAGGAGCGGGAACGCCGATGTGACCTGCTTCATCCAATGGACGAGCCAGCCCCAGCCCGGGCAAAGGCTGTGGCGCAAACCGCAGCTGCGCTGGTACCCGTCACTTGCGAAAGCGGAGAAAAACATGTTTGCCAATACCCTGGCTGCCCCCATGACGGAGGTTGCCGCCACTTGCTTCTCGGCGTCCGACCTCATTCGCCGCCGACTGACGTTGGCAGGACGCCGCTATCACGCCAACGACAACATTGCCGCCTTCATCCATGACGGCGAGCTGCAGGCGCTGTGCCAGGAGGTGGAGGAGCGGATGCAGATCGTGCTGCACGCACTGGTGATCGATACGCAAAGTGACCACAACACCCGAGGCACGGCACGGCGAGTGGCTCGGATGTTCGTCAATGAGGAATTCCGCGGGCGCTATGAGGCACCGCCCAGCGTGACCACCTTTCCGAACGCTTCGCGGCTCAACGATCTGATGATCGTCGGCCCCATCAGTGTGCGCAGCGCCTGTTCGCACCACCTGTGTCCCATCATGGGCCAGATCTGGGTCGGCGTGCTACCCCCCAATCCCGATTCCGAACTGATTGGCCTGTCCAAATATGCCCGCATCTGCGACTGGATCATGAGCCGGCCTCAGATCCAAAAGGAGGCCATCACGATGCTGGCCGACGAGCTGGAGCAGCGCGTGCGCCCCGAGGGGCTGGCCGTGGTCATGCAGGCCAGTCATTTCTGCATGCATTGGCGCGGCGTGAAGGACGGCCGGTCGCTGATGAAAAACTCGATCATGCGCGGCACTTTCCTGAAGGACGCCAGCTTGCGAAGCGAGTTCCTGAGCCTGGTGAAGTCCGCCAATCCGTCGTGATCCCAGCAGATGAAGAGCCTCCATGACTGCCGCACTGAATCGCGCGCAAGCGCCCATTTCTACCGACGCACCTGAAGCCGAACTCGTCGCGCGTGCCGTGGATGGCAGCGAGGCGGCGTTTGAAATGATCGTGCGCCGCCACAACCAGTTCCTGTTTCGCGCGGCGCGCGCCATCCTCAAGAGCGACGCCGAGGCCGAGGACGTGCTGCAGGAGGCTTATGTGCGCGCCTGGCGCGCATTAGACCAGTTTCGCGCCGACGCCAGGCTGTCGACTTGGTTGTTTCGCATCGTCACGAACGAGGCTCTGGCCCGAGTGCGCCGCGTGAGCGCACACGTCATTCCCCTGGACGACGCTATGGAATCACCCGAACCCGGCATTCAGGCCGCTTTGACCGATGACGCGGTGCGCCGGCCCGACCAGCAGGCGCAGCGCGTGCAACTGCGGCGCTTGATGGAGGAACGCATCGACCAGCTCCCCGAGGCCTTCCGCATCGTCTTCATGCTGCGTGCTGTCGAGGAGATGAGCGTGGACGAAGTGGCGCACATCCTGGATATCCCCAAGGCCACCGTGCGCACGCGTTTTTTCCGCGCCCGCAGCCTGCTGCGCGAGCGCCTGGCCAGCGACATCGACACTACCCTGGTCGATGTGTTTGCCTTTGACGGCGCGCGCTGCGACCGGATTGTTGCGGCCGTGATGGCGCGGATTCGGCACGCATCGGATGGCGGCCGGGGTGTATCGGGCCCCGAGGCCTGAGCAGCGATCGATCCGTTGCCGGGAACGGCAGAACCCCTGACTCCATCTATGCCGATGCCGGCAGGCGTTGTGTGCCAACGCTTGCCAGGCACCGTCATCTTCGAACCGATGTCTTCAATTCGCGAGGAGTCAGAAATGCATAACGTCCATTCAAGCGCTGGTGTCCACCGCAGGCAGCCCATCGCAACATTGACGCTACTGGGAACCCTGGTGGCTGCCGCTGCAGCATTGACCGCCTGCGGCGGCGGCGATGCCCATCCGGACGACACCGCCGTCAGCGTGCCGCAGGATCAGGAACTGGTCGCCAGGGGCAAGGACATCTTCCGCTTCGAAACCTTCGGCGACGAGGCCAAGTGGACCGACCAGCTTCAAATGCATAAGGTGCTTGAAGCGGTCGATCCCCTCACGGCGGCCAGCGTGGGCCTGAAGATCGACGCGGATGCGCTGCCCGCCGAGGTGGTTGCCGGCATCCAGGACGGTAGCATCCGGCTTGACGACCCGCAGACCACGCTGGCGCTGCTCAAGCTCGGCGCCGTCATCGGTGCCAAGGGCGAAGTCGTGCCGAACTCCGATGGCAAACTGGAGCTCAAGCGCTTCGGCGTCACTTGCGCGCTGTGCCACTCCACGGTATCCAAAGACTTGCACGTCCTGGCGGGCGGCAAAACCGATCTGGCTGGAATCGTGGGCCGCCGACTGGATGGCTGGCCCAACCGCGACCTCAATCCGGGCGCCATCATCGCGCTCTCCCCGGTAATGGACCAGAAGACCAAGGACTTGCTGAATCAATGGGGGCCGGGCAAATACGATGCGCGCTGGAACTTCGACGGCAAGAGCAATCCCACCGTCATCCCGCCCGCGTATGGCCTGTCGCTGCTCAAGAAGGCCACCTTCACGGGCGACGGCGACGTCGAGCATGAATCGGTCGGGGCCGTGGGCTACTGGAACCGCTATGTCAGCGTGACGCAGATGGGAGGGCAAGGCACGTTCACCGACCTGCGCCTGCCCTGGGCGGTGGACAACACCCAGGGCGACAAGCTGCCTGATCTGGTCACTGGCAAGCTGCCCGCGTTGCAAGCGTATCAATATGCACTCGACGCGCCCGCGGCACCGGCGATGTCCTTCGACGTGGCCATGGCTCGCCGCGGCGAGGCGTTGTTCAATGGCGCTGCGCGATGCGCGAGCTGCCATACGGGCGCCCTGTTCACCGACGCCACGCGTGGCCGCCTGCACGCCAAGAGCGCCTCGGCCGCGAAGGATCTCGACTATCTTGAGCGTTCGGCCACCAAACTGTGGCGCACCTCGCCGCTGCGCGGCATTTGGCAGCATGCGCCTTACTTCCACGACGGTTCCGCGGCGACGCTGGCCGATGTGGTGAATGCCTATGACCGGAAGGACAAGCTGGGCCTGTCCGATGCACAGAAGATCGACCTGGTGGAGTACCTGAAATCGCTCTGATCCGCATGCGGCCCATGGCGCACCGGCTCGGTGAGCCGATGTGCTGACAAAGCGGTTTGTAGTGAGAAGCCCTTGGAAGTGAGTTGCTGGCTTATTCCATGGGCGCAAGTGGCTGTCTTTGGGTCGCCTGGGCGCGGTCAGCCCTTCTTCTCGCGCGGCATGCGGCCCATCAGATAGAACTCGGGGTTGGGCTGCATGCCGGAAAAGTTGGCCATGCGGTTGGACAGGCCAAAGAAGGCGGTGATGGCGGCGATGTCCCAGATGTCTTCGTCGTCGAAGCCGTGGGGGTGGAGCGCCTCGAAGTCGGCATCGTCAATCTCCTGCGCGCGCAGGCAGACCTTCATCGCAAAGTCCAGCATGGCCTGCTGGCGCGCGCTGATGTCGGCCTTGCGGTGGTTCACGGCCACCTGGTCGGCCACCAGCGGGTTTTTCTCATAGATGCGCAGGATGGCGCCATGGGCCACCACGCAGTACAGGCACTGGTTGGCGGCGCTGGTGGCGGTGACGATCATCTCGCGCTCGCCCTTGGTCAGGCTGCCTTGCTCGCGCAGCATCAGCGCGTCGTGGTAGGCAAAGAAGGCGCGCCATTCGTCCGGGCGGCGTGCGAAGGCCAGGAATACGTTGGGGATGAAGCCGGCCTTGTCCTGCACCTCCAGGATGCGCGTGCGGATGTCCTCGGGCAGGGTGTTCAGGTCGGGCAGGGGGTAGCGCTGGGTCATGGCTGTCTCCGGGGTTCAAGAGTCGGTTGCGTTGAGCATAGTCCAGTGCGCAGCGGGCCAGTAGGCCTGCTGCCGGGCCATGAAGTCCTGCATGGCGGCGCCCAGCGCGGCAATACCGGCGTTGGCGGACTCCAGATGCCGCAGCGCCTGCTGCGTGGCCTCCAGTGTCGATAGCTGGTGCGGTGCGTGCGCCTTGCGGATGGCATAGCGCGAGGCCGGCACATGGTGCAGTGCCAGGCGCGGCAGGGCCTGCAGTAGGGGATTGGCCCAGAGCATCTTGCGGCTCTTGCGCCAGGTGCCGTCCAGCAGCACCAGGCGCAGCCGCTCGGGCGCGCTCAGCCAGTCGGCCGGCATGGGCGGTGGTGTGGGCATGGGGCGCTGCGCATCGGGCGGTGTGGGCGGGTACAGCAGCAGGGCATGGCGCGGCGCCCGGGCATCGGCATCGCACCAGGGTTCTTGCAACAGCCGGGCCAGTTCTTGCGCCGCAAAGGTCTCGCCCACGGCCAGGCGGCTCGCCGGCAGGCACAGGTGCAGGAGCCGCGCCGTGCCCTTGGCCTGGTGCTCTTCCTGCGGGTGCATCAGGATCAGCACCTGCACCTGGCTGGCCACGCTGCGCACGGCGGGGCACAGGCAGGTTGCATCCGGGCGCAGGCAGCGCGGGCAGCGGCTGCGGCGCGGGGGCGAGGCGGTCATGCGCCGTCCCGTGCCTCCAGCGCAAACAGCGGCACCTGGGCGCGGTGGCTCAGCCACAGGCCGCCGCCCATGTCGGTGAAATGCCGCGCCAGGCCCTGGCGGTACAGGGCGGCGCGGTGGCGGTGCTGGCGCGCGTCGGTCAGGTCTTCGTCTATGGTGCCGCGCTCGTAGTCTTCCAGGGTCACGGCCTCCAGGTACAGCGCGCCCTGGCACAGCCGGCCCAGGTTGGCCAGCGCGCGGCGCAGGTCCTGCACGCCCAGGTAGGGCAGCACGCCCTGGCAGATGACGAAGTCATAGGGCGTGGCCGACGGGTAGTCCACCACCGAGCCGCGCTGCCAGCCAAAGCGCTGGCACAGATAGGCGCTGTATTCCACCCCCTGGTACTGCGCGCCCGGCAGGTGCCGCGCCACCATGTCACGCCACAGGCCTATGCCACAGCCCATGTCCAGCACCCGCGCCACGGGCACGCGCAGGTACTGCAGATAGCTGCAGACAAAGGCTCCCAGGCGTTCGGTGTGGGCAGGGTCCACCACGCTGGTTTTCTTGTTGAAGTAGTAGCGCTGGTAGTACGCCTCGTCAAACCATTCGTCGCTGGCTGATTGCATCACTTGAATCCTCGGAAACTCAACCGCGTGCGGTCATCTGTTGCCGCTGGCGCAGCCCCTGCCACGCAAGCAGCGCCAACACCACGACCACCAGGGGCAGCATGCCCAGGTTGATGCCGTCCCAGCCCACGCTGTGCAGCAGCTGGCCCGAGCCGAACGATGCCACGGCCACGGTGCCGAACACCAGGAAGTCGTTGAGCGCCTGCACCTTGGCACGCTCGGACGGGCGGTAGGCCTCGGTCAGCAGGGCCGTGGCGCCGATGAAGCCGAAGTTCCAGCCCAGGCCCAGCAGCACCAGGGCGCCCCAGAAGTGCGTCAGCGCCAGGCCCATCAGCGCCAGCGCGCCAGAGGCGGCGATCAGGATCAGGCCCAGGGCGGTGATGCGGCGTTTGCCAAAGCGATCCATGAGCCGACCGGTGAAGAAGCTGGGCCCGAACATCGCCAGCACATGCCACTGGATGCCCAGCGCCGCCTCGCCCACGCTGTGGCCGCAGCCCACCATGGCCATGGGCGCGGCCGTCATCAGGAAGGCCATCAGCCCGTAGCTGACCACGCCCGCCGTGGCGGCGACGATGAACTGCGGCGTGCGCACGATCTCGGACAGGTCGCGCGCGCCATGGGCCACGGCCTTTGGAGGAGCGGGCGGCAGGCGCAGCAGCAGCAATAGCGGCAGGGCCAGCAGCGCCAGCGCCGCCTGGCTGTAGAAGCTGCCGGCAAAGGGCGTCATGGGTAGGGTGTCGCGCGTCCATATCACCACCTGCGGGCCGATGACGGCGGCGATCAGGCCGCCCACCATGACGCGCGAAATGGCGCCGGCATGCCGTGCCGGGTCGCCCACGGCGTCGATGGCGGCAAAGCGGTAGCTTTGCACGCAGGCACCATAGAAACCGGCCAGCGTCGTGCCCAGGCAGAACAGCATGAAGTCCGACTGGCTGATGCCCCAGGCGGCCACCAGGCCCGACAGCATGCCCATCACCGCCCCCAGCAGGTAGGCCGTGCGCCGCCCCGCGCGGTGCATCAGCCAGGCCGCGGGCAGCGTGGACAGGGCCAGGCCCAGCTGGTACAGGCTGACCGGCAGCGTGGCGGCCGATGGCGTGCTCGACAGCATCTGCCCCACCAGGCCACCCAGCGAAATGATGATGGGTGGCGACGCGCCTCCCAGCGACTGGACGGCCACCAGCAGGCCAAGATTGCGGCGCTCCAGCGTCGAAGAGGTTGTGGTCATGGGCAGGGACGGAGGAAGGGGGGAGTGGCCGGCGCGCGGCGAGAGCCTATTGTGCGCCCTTGGATTCATTTTCTTGCGGCGGCCATGGCCTATGTTGACCGCAAGAAGGCGGCAAATGACGGCAAGAAGAGCTTGGTTGGTTGCTGTTTGCGCTGTCTGTCGGTAACTGGTGCCTATCTGGGTCTAATTTCCGCTGCAGTTAGACGCTTTTGCGCGCGCAAATTGCCTGCGTAATCAAAGACGTTATTGAAAAATGCCTGTTTTTGCGTGCGAGATTGACGCATTTGATGTGGTTAGAATTTGCGCAACACCCGCTTTGGAAAAACCGAATGCCGCCTGCCGCCGATGCGCCCGCCGATGCCGCCAGCCCCTGGCTGGAGCTGCGCCAGGTGCATCTGCGCCGGGGCGGCAGCCAGGTGTTTGCCGGCCTGAGCCTGCACCTGGCCGAGGAGCGCATAGGCCTGATAGGCCACAACGGCGCGGGCAAGACCAGCCTGCTGCGCCTGCTGTGCGCGCTGGAAGCCCCGCAGGGCGGCCAGGTGCTGTCGCAGGGGCAGGACTTGCACGTGCTGCCAGCGGGGCAACTGCGGGCTCAGCGCGTGGGCATGATGTTCCAGAACCCCGACGACCAGATCATCTTTCCTACCGTGCAGGAGGAATTGGGCCTGAGCCTGCAGCCCCAGGGCCTGAGTCGGCGCGAGGCGCTGGCGCGCGCCCGCGCCTTCCTCGCCGAGCGTGGCCTGGCCGACTGGGCCGAGCGCGCCGTGGGCACGCTGAGCCAGGGCCAGCGCCAGCAGCTGTGCTGGCTGGCCCTGCTGCTGGCCGGGCCGCGCACGCTGCTGCTGGACGAACCCTACGCCAGCCTGGATCTGCCCGGCCAGGCACGGCTGGCCGACGACATTACCGCCTGCGGCCGGCAGGTGCTGGTGTCCACCCATGTGCTGGGCCCGGTGCGTGACTACCCCCGCGTGATCTGGCTGCACGAGGGCCGGGTGCGCGGCGACGGGCCGGGGCGCGAGGTCTGCGCCGCCTACGAGGCGGCCGTGGCGGCCGAGGTGGCGCATGCCCGCAGCGCCGCGCGCCCGGAGCTGCGCGCCGTCGCTTGAAGGTCTTTCATGGGCAGTCTCTACAGCGAACACCTGACCTGGCTGCACCGCTGGCCTGCCGGCGCCAAGCTGGCCTGCATGGCGCTGCTGGGCACGCTGCTGTTTCTATTCAACGAGCTCTGGCTGCTGGCGGCGGCGGGCCTGGCCTGCGCGCTGCTGTGGTGCAGCCTGGGGCCGGCCACGCACAAGGTGCGGCGGCTGATCCGCTCGGTGCTGGTGGCGGCGGCGCTGGTCGCCGGCTTTCACCTGTGGCTCGGCCGGCCCGACGTGGCGGCCGTGAGCGCGCTGCGCCTGGCCTGCGCCTCCACCCTGGGCGTGGCGCTCACGGTGACGACGCGCCCCACCGATCTGCTCCTGGTGCTGGATGCGCTGCTCGCCCCGCTGGCGCGCCTGGGCCTGCGGCCCGAGCGCCTGTCGCTGCAGCTGGCCCTGATGCTGCGCTTTACCGAGCATTTCTTCGTGCAGTGGCAAAAGCTGGACGAGGCCCACCGCCTGCGAACCGGCCGCCCCGGCGGCCTGCGTTTGATTGCGCCGCTCACGGTGCAAATGTTGCAGGCCGCGCAGCGCGTGGCCGACGCCCTGTACGCGCGCCTGGGCGGCTAAACCTTTTTACATTGACCCAAGGATGTTGTCATGACCACCGCCGTATCCCGCAAGGCCTCCCACTCCATGGCCCTGGTGGCGCTGTTTGCCGCCCTGATGGCCGTGATGGGGCTGATCCCCAAGATCGACCTGCCGCTGGGCGTGCCCATCACGCTGCAGTCCCTGGGCGTGATGCTGGCCGGCTGCCTGCTGGGCGCGCGCCTGGGCTTTCAGGCCATCGCTCTGTTTCTGTTGGCGGTGGCGGCCGGCCTGCCGCTGCTGGCGGGCGGGCGCGGCGGCCTGGGGGTGTTCATGGCGCCCTCGGCCGGCTACCTGCTGGGCTACGCCCTGGCCGCGGGTGTGACGGGCGCACTGATGCGCCTGCTGCCCCAGGGCCAGCCGCTGCGCACGGCAATCAGCGCCTTCATTGCCTCGGCGCTCGGTGGCCTGGTGTTCCTGCACGCCATGGGCATTGCCGGCCTGGTGCTGCTGGCCAAGATGCCGCTGGAGAAGGCCTTTTTTGCCGACCTGGTGTTCGTGCCCGGCGACCTGGTCAAGTGCCTGCTCTGCGCCGTGGTCGTGCACACCGTGGCCAAGGCCATGCCGCACTGGCCGTTTGGCGGGCGCGAGCGTTGAGCGCCGCCCTGGCCCCCGCGCCGCACGCGCTGGCACGACAACTGCGGCCCGGCGGACCGCTGCCTGCGCTCTTCGACTGGGTGCACGGGCCGCTGGCGCACTGGGCGCGCACCCGGCCCGATGCCCTGGCGTCGGCCAATGAGCGCCAGCGGCTCAGTTTTGCCGAGCTGCATGCGCGCGTGCAGGCCCGGGCGCGCAGGCTCGACGCCGAGGGCGCACCCGCCACCGTGCTGTTGGGCGGCGACGCCGGCACGCTCGATGGCCTGGTGGACTTTCTGGGCGTGATCGCCAGCGGGCGCTGCGCCGCCATGGGCGATGCGCAATGGCCGGCCGTGGTGGCCCAGGCGGTGGCGGAGCGCCTGCCCGTGCCGGCCGGCGCGCCGGGGCAGGGGGCCACGCCGCTGTCGCCGTTCTACATCGGCTTCACCTCGGGCAGCACCGGCCTGCCCAAAGGCTTCATGCGCCACCACCGTTCCTGGGCCGAGAGCTTCCGCGTCAGCCTGCGCGACTTTGGCCCCGCCGCCGCCACGCGCGTGCTGGCGCCGGGGCGCATGTCGCATTCGCTGTTCTTGTTTGGCGCGCTGCTGGGCCTGTGGACGGGCGCGGGCGCGCTGCTGCAGGAGCGCTTTTCCGCCCCGCGCGCGCTGGCCACGCTGCAGGCCGGCGCCGCGCCGCTGCTGGTGGCCGTGCCCAGCCAGCTGGTGCTGATGCTGCAGTACGCAGAGCGCCGCCGGCTGGCGCCGATAGCGGGCGTGGAGCTGGTGCTGATCAGCGGCGCGCGCTGGCTGCGCGAGCGCACGCCGGCGCTGCGCCGGCTGTTTCCGCGCGCGCGCATCGTCGAGTTTTATGGCGCGTCCGAGGCCAGCTACATCGCCTGGATGGACGCCGACCCGGCCGCCCCCGCTCAGGCCGTGGGCCGGGCCTTCAGCAATGTTGATCTGCACATAGGCGAGCACCCCGAGGCGCCGGCCCTGCCCGCGGGCCAGCCGGGGCTGATCTGGGTGCGTAGCCCCATGCTGTTCATGGACTACGTGAACCAGGCCGACGCCACCGCCGCGCTGCGCGTGGGCGACTGGCTGTCGGTGCGCGACATGGGCCATCTGGACGCATCCGGCCTCTTGCACCTGTGCGGGCGCGAGAACCGCATGCTGGTCACCCAGGGCAAGAACCTGTTCCCCGAAGAGGTGGAGCAGCGCCTGCTGGCCCACCCCGCCGTGGCCCAGGCCAGCCTGCAGGGCGCGTTTGATGAGCTGCGCGGCAGCAGTGTGCATGCCGTGCTGCAGTGGCAGGGTGATGCGCCCGCCGGAGCGCAGCAGCTCGCCGCCTGGTGCCGCGAGGCGCTGGAGCCTTTTAAAACCCCGCGCCACTGGTGGCTGTGGAAGGGCGACTGGCCGCAGACCGCCAGCGGCAAGACCGACCATGGGGCCATAGCCCGCGCGCTGGCCGATACGCCCGTCGGCGCGTCGCCCCTGCTGGAGCCCTGGCCGTGAACGCCATGCCGATCCTGGCCTGGGCGCGCACGCCCGTGGCGCCCGTGGGCGGGGCGCTTGCTGCCTGCCGGCCGCACGAGCTGGCGGCCCCGCTGGTGGCGCGCCTGCTGGCCGACGCAGGGTTGCCTGCCAGCGCGGTGGATGCCGTGGTACTGGGCAACGCACTGGGCGCGGGCGGCAACCCCGCGCGCGTGCTGGCGCTGGCCGCAGGCCTGCCCGAGCGCACACCCGCCATCACGCTGGACAGCCAATGCTGCGCCGGCCTGGACGCCATCACCCATGCCTGCGGCCTGCTGGCCCTGGGCCAGGCCGATGTGGTGATCGCCGGCGGCGCCGAGGCGTGGAGCCGCGCGCCGCTGCGCCTGCACCGGCCCACGCAGGCGGGCGCGGCCCCCGTGGCCTACGAGCAGCCGCCGTTCACGCCCTGGCCCGCGCGCGACCCCGACATGCTGCAGGCCGCGCTTGACGGCGCGTGCCGCCTGGGCCTGGCCCGCACCGCGCAGGACGCCTACGCCCAGGCCAGCCACGCCCGCGCCCTGGCCGCGCACGCCGACATGGCGGCCGAGATCGTGCCCGTTCATGGCCTGGGCCACGACACCTATGCGCGCAGCCTGAGCGCCGAGCGCCTGGCGCGCATGCCCGCCGTGGCCGCTGGCGCATCGCCGGATGGCCGGGACTGCAGCCTGAGCACCGTGGCCGTGTCGCCCAAGGCCGACGGCGCGGCCCTGCTGCTGCTGGCCACGCCCGCGGCCTGCGCCCGCCTGGGGCTGCACGCGCGCGCCCACTGGTGCGGCGCGGCCAGCGTGGGCGGCGCGCCCGAATCGCCCATGCTCTGCGCCGTGGACGCGGCCCGCGCCGCACAGGCACGCAGCGGCTGGCGGCTGGACGGCCTGCACGCGCTGGAGCTGCACGACGCCTTTGCCGCCCAGGGCCTGGCCTTCTGCGACGCGCTGGGCCTGCCGCACGCGGCCATCAACCGCGCTGGCGGCGGCCTGGCGCGCGGCCACCCCATAGGCGCCTCGGGCGCCATCGCCCTGGTGCGCGTGCTGGGCGAGCTGTGGCGACAGATGCGGGCACAGGGCGGCGCCGGGGCGCTGCGTGGCATGGCCTGCATAGCCGGTGCGGGCGGCCTGGGCACCGCCACCTGGGTGGAGATGGAATGATGCGGATGACCGAACCCCTGGCGCTGGCGCCGCTTGAAGATGACTACGAGGCGCTGGCCCGCGCACGCCATTCCGTGCGCGCCTTTCTGCCGCGCCCCGTGCCAGAGGCGCTGCTCGAACGCCTGTTGACCACCGCGCGCCTGGCGCCCAGCGGCGCGAACCTGCAGCCCGGGCGCTTCTGGGCCGTGCAGGGCGCGGCGCGCGAGCGCCTCGTCGCCGCCCTGTGCCAGGCCTGGCGCGACCATGTCCCTGAGGCCGAGGACTACGGCTACTTCCCGCGCCCCATGCCGCTGCAGCTGCGCAAGCGCCAGGTGGCGGCGGCGCAGGCGCTGTATGGCGCCCTGGGCGTGGCGCGCGGCGATGGCGAGGGGCGCGCGCTGCAGTTTGAGCGCAACTTCCGCTTTTTCGACGCGCCCGTGGCCCTGGTCGTGACCATAGAGCGCGACTTTGGCGCCGGCGGCTACATGGATCTGGGCATGTGCCTGCACGGCCTGATGCTGGCGGCGCAGGCCCAGGGCCTGGCGAGCTGCGCCATAGGCGCGCTGGCCAGCTACCCGCAGATCGTGCGCGCTGCGCTGGGCCTGCCCGAGTCCGAGGCCGTGGTCTGCGGCCTGGCCCTGGGCTGGGAGGACGCGCAGGCGCCCGTGAACCGCACACGCACCGAGCGCGAGCCTTTGGCGCGCTATTTCAGCGTGTTGCGCTGACCGGGTCAGGTCTTGTCCGGAGAGACGCCGGCGCGGCCCTGGGTTACGGTGGCCCCGGCTTGACCCACGCACCGGCCGCCTGTCTGCGGGCGCCGGCTTCGCCCCTCGCGGCGCTCTCTCTGCCCCCTGTTTCATGAGTCTTCACCAGCAACTGCTTCAGCGCGCCCGCCAGGGCCGCCCCATCCGCATCGGCCTGATAGGGGCCGGCAAATTTGGCGCCATGTACCTGGCGCAGGTGCCGCGCATGCCCGGCGTGCATCTGGTGGCGATTGCCGATCTGTCACCTGACAACGCGCGCGCCAGCCTGGCGCGCGTGGGCTGGCCGATGGAGCAGTCCGCCGCCGCGTCGGGCCAGCAGGCGCTGGCCGAAGGCACGACCTGGATCACCGACGACTGGCAGGCCGTCACGCGCGACCCGCACATCGAGCTCATCGTCGAATGCACCGGCAACCCGCTGGCTGCAGTGGATCACATCCTGGACGCCTTTGCGCATGGTAAGCATGTGGTCAATGTGACCGTCGAGGCCGATGCCTTTTGCGGCCCGCTGCTGGCGGCGCGGGCGGCGCAGGCGGGGGTGATTTACTCGCTGGCCTATGGCGACCAGCCGGCCATGATTTGCGATCTGGTCGACTGGGCGCGCACCTGCGGCTTTCCCGTGGTGGCGGCCGGGCGCGGCCACAAATGGCTGCCGCATTTCTGCGAATCGACGCCCGAGACGGTCTGGGGCTACTACGGCTTGACCCCCGAGCAGGCGGTGCGCGGCGGGCTGAACCCGAAGATGTTCAACAGCTTTCTCGACGGCTCCAAGCCCGCCATCGAGAGCACGGCCGTCGCCAACGCCACGGGGCTGGCCGTGCCGAGCAATGGCCTGCAATACCCGCCGGCGAGCGTGGAAGACATCCCCTACGTCACCCGCCCCATCGCCGAGGGCGGCGTGCTGGAGCAAAAAGGCATGGTCGAGGTGATCTCGTCGCTGGAGAAGGACGGGCGCAAGATTCCCTACGACATCCGCATGGGCGTGTGGGTGACGGTGGAGGGCGAGAGCGACTACATCCGCCATTGTTTCGAGGAATACAACGCCCATACCGACCCGAGCGGGCGCTATTTCACGCTCTACAAGCGCTGGCACCTCATCGGCCTGGAGGTCGGCATGTCGGTCGCCAGCGTCGCGCTGCGCGGCGAGGCCACGGGCGTGGCCCAGGGCTGGAATGCCGACGTGGTGGCCACCGCCAAGCGCGACCTGCGCGTGGGCGAGTTGCTCGACGGCGAGGGCGGCTACACCGTCTGGGGCAAGCTGCTGCCCGCCGCCACTTCGCGCGCCATCGGCGGCTTGCCGCTGGGGCTGGCCCATGGCGTGAAGGTGGTGCGCCCGGTCGCCAGGGGGCAAGCCTTGTGCTGGGACGATGTGGCCATGGATCAGACCAGCGCGGCGTACAAGCTGCGGCGCGAGATGCAGGCGCTGCAGGCCTGATACCGGGCAGGCTGAATCCTGGGCTGGGATAATCCCCGCCCCTATGCCTTTGCAGATCAGCTTTCCCGAATCCCTTCCCGTTTCCGCGCGCCGTGACGACATCATGGCCGCCATGGCCGAGCACCAGGTCATCATCGTCTGCGGCGAAACCGGCTCGGGCAAGACCACGCAGCTGCCCAAAATCGCCCTGGCGCTGGGCCGGGGCCGCTGCAACGCACCAGAGGGCGAGCGTGGCCGGCTGATTGGCCATACCCAGCCGCGGCGCATAGCGGCCAGCAGCGTCGCCAAGCGCATCGCCGAAGAGCTGAAGACCCCGCTGGGCGAGGTGGTGGGCTACAAGGTGCGCTTTGCCGACACGCTGCAAAAGGGCGCCTCTGTCAAGCTGATGACGGACGGCATCTTGCTGGCCGAGACGCAGACCGATCCGCTGTTAAAGGCCTACGACACCCTCATCATCGACGAGGCGCACGAGCGCAGCCTGAACATCGATTTTCTGCTGGGCTACCTCAAGCAAATCCTGCCGCAGCGGCCCGATCTGAAGGTGGTGGTGACATCGGCCACCATAGACGCCGAGCGCTTTGCCAAGCACTTTGCAAGCAAGGCCGGCCCGGCGCCGGTCATCATGGTGTCCGGGCGCACCTATCCGGTGGAGATGCGCTGGCGGCCGTTCGAGGAAAAGAAGGACTTCGATCTCAATGACGCCATTGCCGATGGCGTGGACGAACTGTGGCAAGGTGGCGCGGGTGGCGACATCCTGATCTTCCTGCCCGGCGAGCGCGAAATCCGCGAGGCGGCCGACCACCTGAGAAAGCATTTGCAGCATTCGCCGGTGCTGCGTAGTGCCGAGGTGCTGCCACTGTTTTCGCGCCTGTCGCAGGCCGAGCAGGACCGGATTTTTGACCAGCACAGCCACCGCCGCATCGTGCTGGCGACCAACGTGGCGGAGACCTCGCTCACGGTGCCAGGCATCAAATACGTGATTGACGCAGGTACGGCGCGCGTCAAACGCTATTCTTTTAGAAGCAAAGTGGAGCAGCTGCTGGTCGAGCCCATCAGCCAGGCAGCCGCCAACCAGCGCGCCGGGCGCTGCGGGCGCGTGGCCAACGGCATCTGCATCCGCCTGTACGACGAGGCGGATTTCAACCAGCGCGACCGCTTTACCGACCCCGAAATCCTGCGCTCATCGCTCGCCGGCGTCATCCTGCGCATGAAGAGCCTGGGCCTGGGCGACGTGGTGAACTTTCCGTTTCTGGAGGCGCCCTCGGGCCGGGCAATTGCCGACGGCTACCAGCTGTTGCAAGAGCTGGGCGCGGTGGACGAGCGCGGCAGTCTGCTGCCCATGGGCAAAGAGCTGGCGCGCCTGCCGCTCGATCCGCGCGTCGGCCGCATGATCTTGGAGGCGCGCACGCGCGGAGCGCTCTCAGAGGTGCTGGTCATCGCCTCGGCCCTGTCGGTGCAGGATGTGCGCGACCGGCCGCTGGAGGCGCAGGCCCAGGCCGACCAGGCGCACGCCAAATTCGACGACGAGAAAAGCGAGTTCAGCGGCTATGTGCGGCTGTGGAATTGGCTCGCTGACGCGCGCGGCGGCAAGGCGGTGGCGAGCAGCCGCCGCGAGATGGCGGCGCAGAATTCTGTCGCAGCCAAGGCGCGCAACCAGGCGTTTTTGCCGGTGGCGCAGCGGGGCACGGGGGCGGCGCAGCCCTCACCCCAGCCCTCTCCCAGAGGGAGAGGGAGTGAAAACCACGGCGCTGGGAGTTCTCTCCCTCTCCCGCCTGCGGGAGAGGGCAGGGGTGAGGGTGCATCCGACACCCACAAACTCAGCAACCGCCAGTGGGAGCAGCTCTTACGCCAGAACTACCTGAACATTCGCCGCGTGCGCGAGTGGCGCGACATCCATTCGCAGCTGCTGACCGTGGTGCGTGAGCACCAGTGGCAGCTCAACGCCCAGCCGGCGGGCTACGAGGCGGTGCATCTGTCCATGCTCGCCGGCCTGCTCGGCAACATCGGTTTCAAGGGCGAGGAGAGCGAGGCCTACCTGGGCGCGCATGGCATCAAGTTCCACCCGCATCCGGGCGCGCATTTGTCGAAGAAGCCCGGGCGCTGGATCGTCGCCGCCGAGCAGGTGGAGACCTCGCGCCTGTATGGCCGGGGCATTGCCGCCATCGAGCCGCAGTGGCTGGAAGAGGTGGGCGGCCATTTGCTGAGGAAGCAGCTGCTCGACCCGCATTGGAGCAAGAAGCAGGCCGACGTGGTGGCCTACGAGCGCGCCACGCTCTATGGCCTGGTGGTCTATAACCAGCGCGGCGTGAGTTATGGCCGCATCGACCCGATCGAGGCGCGGCAGATGTTCATCCGCCGCGCGCTGGTCGAGGGCGAGTGGGACAGCCCCTGGCCCTTCCTGGCCGCGAATCACAAGACGGTGCGCAAGGTCGAAGAGCTGGAGCACAAGAGCCGGCGCCAGGACGTGCTGGTGGACGACGAGTTGATCTACGCCTTCTACGACCAGGCCATTCCCGAGGGCATTTACAGCGGCGCCACCTTTGACAAGTGGTTTCGCGCCGTCAGCAAGGGCCAGCCCGAGCTGCTGCGCCTGTCGAAAGACGAGCTGATGCGCCACGAGGCCGCGGGCATCACCACCGATAAATTCCCCAAGACCGTCAAGCTCGGCGGCGTGGACTGCTCTGCCAGCTACCTGCACAGCCCGGGCGACGCGCGCGATGGTCTCACCGTGACCGTGCCGCTGTTCGTGCTCAATCAGGTGAGCGAGGAACGCGCCGAATGGCTGGTGCCGGGCATGCTCAAGGACAAGATCCAGGCGCTCCTGAAAAGCCTGCCACAGCGCCCGCGCAGCCGCTTTGTGCCGCTGCCTGAACACGCCGAGCGCCTGGCGCAGCTGTTCTTGCAGGGCGAGCGCTGGCAGCAGGGCGGGTTGATCGACGTGCTGCTCAAGCAGGCGCGCGATGAAACCTCGCTCGACATCAAGCGCGCCGACTTCAAGCTCGACATGCTCAGCGCGCACCTGTTCATGAACCTGCGCGTGACCGACGAGCATGGCCGCCAGCTGGGGCAAAGCCGCAACCTGGGCGCGCTGAAAGCCGAATGGGGCGGCAAGGCGCGTGGGGCGTTCCAGGCGCTGGCGGAGTTGAAGCTTGCGGCCACCCCGGCGGCGGCCGCGTCTTTACCCTCTCCCCCTGGGAGAGGGCAGGGTGAGGGCAAGGCCGGCGCAGCGCCTGTTGCCAGCAGCCCTCACCCCAGCCCTCTCCCAAAGGGAGAGGGAGCGAAAACCCAGGCAGAGGCGCGCTATACAACCTGGAGCTTTGGCGAGCTGCCCGAGCTGATGGAGCTGAAAAAAGGCGGCCATACGCTGATCGGCTTCCCGGCGCTGATCGACCAGGGCGACGCCGTGACCATCGAGGTTTTTGACGAGCCCGAACTGGCTGCGGCCAAACACCACCTGGGCCTGCGCCGCCTGTGCGCGCTGCAGATCAAGGACGCGCTGAAATACCTGGAAAAGAACATTCCGGATCTGCAAAAAATGGCCGTGGCTTATATGCCGCTGGGCACGCAGGAGGAGCTGCGCGGGCAAATCATCGACGTGGCCATGGATCGGGCCTTTCTGCAGGAGCCCCTGCCCACGGACGCGGCCCAATTTGCCCAGCGCGTGCAGGAAGGCCGTGGCCGCCTGACCCTGATCGCCAATGAAGTGGCGCGCATGGCGGCGGTGATTCTGGCCGAATACGCCAGCGCTCAACGCAAGATCAAGGATACAAAAAATGCGCCACAGGCCACGACTGACACGGGCAACCAGCTACAAAAACTGATGCCCAAGGGGTTTGTGGCCGCCGCGCCCTGGGTGCAGCTGCAGCATTACGCGCGCTACCTGAAAGCCATTACCACGCGCCTGGACAAGCTGCGTGCTGACCCGGCGCGTGACGCCGCCAAGCTACAGGAGCTGCAGCCCCTGGAGCAGCGCTACTGGCGCCTGGTCGCAGAGCGCAAGGGCCAGCAGGACGCGCGCATGCAGGAATATCGCTGGATGCTCGAAGAGCTGCGCGTGAGCTTCTTTGCCCAGGAACTGCGCACGCCGTACCCGGTGAGTACCAAGCGCCTGGACAAGCTGTGGGCGCAGTTGCAGCGATGAACTATCAAAAATGATAGCTTTTAGCGCTTTATTGGTGCGCGCCATCGCCAAAAACCGCTACTTATCCACGCGGAACATCTTGCCCGGGCTCATCTTGGCGCTCCAGGGCAGGCCGCTGTTTTGCCAGCCGTTGACGATGCGCAGCCCGGCCTGGGGGCCGTCCTTGACCGGGCTGCCCTGGAAGCCGTTGACGACATAGCGTGCATTGGGCAGGCCGTTATCGCGCAGGAATTGGGCGCTGGGCTTGCCACGCTCGCTGCCCGAGCGGCACAGGGTGATGACCTCGGCATCCTCTTTCATGCCGCGGCGCGCCAGCTCGGCCTTGATCTGGGCCACAAAATCGGGGTTGCGGTAGAGGCGGTAGATGCTGCGCTCGTCCTCCCAACGGGTGCGATCGGCCAGCAGATAGGGAATGTTCACATGCACCACGTCGGTGAAGCCGGTGAACATGATTTCCAGCGGGTCGCGCACATCGACAAAAAGTACGCCGGGGTCGTTGCCCTGCACCTTTTCGTAGACCTCCTTGGCGGAAATTTCCATCTCCACCGCCTGGGCACCCAGAGCCGCCACGCCCAGAACCAGGGCCAGTAGGTAGTTTTTCATTGCAGTACTCCGTCTTGAGGAAAGAGAGATGCAGTGTATTAGCAATTACTTAAATTGCATCCGTGCCGCCGGTTGCGCGCCCGTGGCGGACATCAGTGCAGCGCCAGGCGATCGAGTTCGGCGCAGACATCCGCCATACGCCCGGAGATCAGCAGGCGGCAGGCGCCGTCGTCCTGCTGGCGCAGGATCACGCGCAGCGGGCGGGTGGGAGCCGTCGGGCGTGGCGCCGCGGCAGGAGCCGCTTGCGCTGCGGCCGCGCAGCGGCGCTCGGCGCCCGGGGTGGTGCGGCTGGCATGCACGGATGGTGCAGCGTGCAGGTGGCGCTGGCCGTCAGGCACGGCCTGGCGCCATGAATGGCTGCGCAGCAGCGGGTTGCACAGGCTGGAAATGGACGACAGCGCGCGCAGGGCGAATCCCATGTGAACCATGTGAAGACTCCTTGATGCCAATGGCATGAAAGTGAAACACAGGCAGGATTGCCAAGAAAAAGACGCGCACCTGCAGGGTTGGCTGCAGGCCAACAGCATGGCCCGCAGTCCAGACGCCCGCCACCTGCGGCGGCGCCGGCCATGCCTACATCAGCATGGTGTTGCGGATCAGGCCCACGGCCAGGCCCTCAATCTCGAAGGGCTCGCCGGGCTCGACGCGGATGACGGGATGGTCCGGGTTCTCGGGCAGTAGCTCGATGGCGCGGCCGGTGCGACGCAGGCGCTTGACGGTGACCTCGTCACCCAGGCGCGCGACGATGATCTGGCCGCTGCGCGCCTCGCGTGTGGCCTGCACGGCCAGCAGGTCGCCGTCCATGATGCCGGCGTCGCGCATGGACATGCCGCGCACCTTGAGCAGGTAGTCGGGCTTGTGCGCGAACAGGTTGCCCTCCACCGTATAGGTTTGATCCACATGCTCCTGCGCCAGAATGGGCGAACCCGCCGCGACGCGGCCTATGAGCGGCAAGGTGAGCTGGGACAGGCCGGGAATCGGCAGGCTGAACTGGGTGCCGCGCACGGCGTTGATGTGGCGCACGGTCTCGCCGCACAGCCGTATGCCGCGCGAGGTGCCGCTGACCAGCTCGATCACACCCTTGCGCGCCAGGGCCTGCAGGTGCTCTTCGGCCGCGTTGGCGGACTTGAAACCGAGCTCGGCCGCGATTTCGGCACGCGTGGGCGGCGCGCCGGTGCGCGCGATGGCGGTCTGGATCAAGTCCAGAATCTGCTGCTGGCGGGCGGTGAGCTTGGGGCTGTCGAGCATGTGGTGAGTCCGGTGCTGGCGGTTGGAGGGTTACTGTTGTTTAATCCAGTGGCTGTATTTTTGAACAGTTTTTGAAAAGGCGCAAGCGGGTATGGAAAGAAAAGTCGTGGTGCTGGGCACCGGGGGCACGATTGCCGGCACGTCTGACGTGGCGGGTGCCAATGTGGGCTATACGGCGGGGCAGATCGGTGTGGCGCAGCTGATGGCCGCCGTGCCGGGGCTGGAGCAGGCCGCGGGTGGCGCGCTGGAGGCCGAGCAGATTGCGCAGATCGACAGCAAGGACATGGGTTTTGAGGTCTGGGCGCGGCTGGCGCAGCGCTGCGCGCTGCACCTGGCCGATCCCTTGGTGGCCGGCATCGTCATCACCCATGGCACGGACACGCTGGAAGAGACGGCCTGGCTGCTGGCGAACCTGCTGGATGCCACCAGGCCCGTGGTGCTGACCTGCGCCATGCGCCCGGCCACGGCGCTGGCGCCGGACGGGCCGCAGAACCTGCTGGATGCCGTGGCCCTGGCGACCGAGCCCACGGCGCATGGCGTGCTGATGGTGGCCGCCGGTGTGGTGCATGGCGCGCGCGAGGTGGCCAAGGTGCACCCGCTGCGGCTGGATGCGTTCGACTCCGGCGACACCGGGCCCCTGGGCTGGGTGGAGGATGGCCGCTTGCGCTGGGCCCATGGCCGGGCGCCGCAGCCGGTCGCGCCCCGGCATGCCGGACTGCTGCCCGCGCTGGGCCGCAGCCCCTGGCCGCGCGTGGAAATCATTCTCAGCCATGCGGGCAGCGATGGTGCGCTGGTCGATTGGCTGGTGCAGGGCGGCGCCCGGGGCATCGTGGTTGCGGCGACTGGCAACGGCACCTTGCACCAGGCGCTGGAGCGGGCCCTGGAGCGTGCCGTGGCCGCGGGTGTTCAGGTGCGCGTGGCCTCGCGCTGCCCGCTGGGGCGCATGCTGGATCTGCACGATGCGCCGTGGCAGGACGCTGGGGGCCTGAGCCCCGTGAAGGCGCGCGTGAGTCTGCTGCTGGAGTTGATGCAGGGGGCGTGAGGCCCGAAAAGCACAACGCCCCGCGTTGCGGGGCGTTGGTGGTGCCGAGGCAGGATCAGCTGCTCAGGGCCGACAGTGCGCGCTCGGTGATCTCTTCCACGCTGCCCGTGCCCTGGATGGCGCGGTACTTGGGCGCGGCGGCCGGCTCGGCCTGGGCCCAGTGGGAGTAGTAGTCGACCAGAGGGCGCGTCTGGTCGCTGTAGACCTGCAGGCGCTTCTTGACGGTTTCTTCCTTGTCGTCCTCGCGCTGCACCAGGGGCTCGCCGGTCACGTCGTCCTGGCCGGCCACCTTGGGCGGGTTGAACTTGACATGGTAGGTACGGCCGCTGGCCGGGTGGCTGCGGCGGCCGCTCATGCGTTCGATGATGGCGTCGAACGGCACGTCGATTTCCAGAACGTAGTCCAGCTTCACGCCGGCGGCCTTCATGGCGTCCGCCTGGGGAATGGTGCGCGGGAAGCCGTCGAACAGAAAGCCATTCGCGCAGTCGGGCTGCGTCAGGCGTTCCTTGACCAGGTTGATGATCAGCTCGTCGCTGACCAGCTGGCCGGCGTCCATGACGGCCTTGGCCTGCAGGCCCAGCGGCGTGCCGGCCTTGACGGCGGCGCGCAGCATGTCACCGGTGGAGATTTGCGGAATACCGAACTTCTGGCAGATGAAGGCGGCTTGCGTGCCCTTTCCGGCGCCGGGGGCGCCCAGCAATATCAGTCTCATGGATATCCTCTGGAGTTTTGAAATCGTGCGGCACGCTGGCCGGTAGGTGGCTGGTGCTCTTGTCGCGGCGAGGATAGCACGCGAGTCCTGCGCCAAGCTGACGGCCGGCGCCTACCCCGCCAGCAGGGCGCGCACGCGTTCCAGGTCGGTGGGGGTGTCCACGCCGGCGCCCGGCTCGCTGGCCGTCACATGCACGGCGATGCGGTGGCCGTGCCAGAGCGCGCGCAGTTGCTCCAGCGCCTCCAGCTGCTCGGTGGGTGCGGGTGGCAGCTGCGGAAAGCCGCGCAGAAAACCGGCGCGGTAGCTGTAGATGCCGATGTGGCGCAGCGGCGCAAAGCCGGCCGGGCCGCCCTGGCCGGGCTGCCACCAGCAGCTCCCGGCGGCGTGGTCGCGCGCATGGGGGATCGGCGCACGGCTGAAGTAGTGCGCCAGGCCATGTGCGTCCAGCACCACCTTGACCACGTTGGGGTTGGCAAAGTCGGCGGCGCTGGCGATGGCATGGGCGGCCGTGCCCATGCTGGCGTCGGCGCGCTGGTGCAGCAGCGCGGCCACGGCGTCGATGAGCTGCGGGTCGATCAGTGGCTCGTCGCCCTGCACGTTGACGACGATGTCGTCTCCGGCCAGGCTCAGTTGCTCGCAGGCTTCGGCCAGGCGGTCGCTGCCACTGGCGTGGTCGGCGCGGGTCAGCAGGGCCTCGACGCCGTGCAGGCGGCAAGCATCGACGATGCGACCATCGTCGGCCGCCACCACGCAACGCAGGGCGGCGCTTTGCGCGGCGCGGCGCGCCACATGCACGACCATGGGCAGGCCGGCGATGTCGGCCAGCGGCTTGTTCGGCAGGCGCGTGGAGGCCAGGCGCGCCGGGATCAGCACCGTGAAGGGCGCGGCGGCGGTGCTCACCGCTCCAGCTCCTCGTCGGTGAGCGTGCGGGCCTCGTTCTCCAGCAGCACGGGAATGCCGTCGCGCACGGGGTAGGCCAGGCGCGCGCTGCGCGAAATCAGCTCCTGGTGTTCTCGGTCATAGGTCAGCGGGCCCTTGGTGACGGGGCAGACCAGCAGTTCAAGCAGTTTCGGGTCCATGGTGTTCCTCAATGGCGGGGCGATGATAGCGAGGCCAGGCGTGCGTCCAGCGCGGCGAAGAAGGCCGCCGGTATATCGAGGCGCAGGGGCACGGCCAGGGCGCCGGGGTGGGCGGGCCAGAGCTTGACGGCGTCTTTTTCGGTACAAATCGGTATCAAGCGCTTATCTGACGGGCGCTTCCAGCTAGAAAAATCATAGTGATCTGGCAGCGCCTCTTCGGTCGCGGGCGGCAGGCCCTGGGCCCGCAGCATGGCAAAAAAGTCTTGCGGGCGGGCAATGGCGGCCAGGGCGTGCAGTTTCAGGCCGCGCAGCTGCGCCAGCGGCAGTTGGCGGCCCTTGGCGTCCACGGCATAGTCGGCGAGGCGGCGCGATAGCGGGAACTGCGGCGCCGATCCGCCGGGCGCCGCGCCGGCGTGCAGCACCAGATCGACGGCGCGCGGCCAGGGTTCACGCAGCGGGCCGGCGGGCAGCAGCCAGCCGTTGCCAATGCCCTCGTCGTTGAAGACGCAGACCTCCACGTCGCGTGCCAGTTGCAGGTGCTGCAGGCCGTCGTCGCAGACGAGGATGTTGACCTCGGGGTGGGCCGCCAGCAGCGCCCGACCGGCATCGGCGCGGCGGCGCGCCACGTACACCGGCACGCCGGCGCTGCGGGCGATCAGCAGCGGCTCGTCTCCCACCTCGGCGGCGCTGCTCGTCGGCAGGGCCGGGCGGCAGCTGATGGTTTGACGGCCATAGCCGCGCGAGATGACGCCCGGGCGCCAGCCCGCGGCACGCAGATGTTGCAGCAGGGCCAGGGTGACGGGGGTCTTGCCGGCGCCGCCGACGATGACGTTGCCGACCACGATGACCGGCACCGGCAGGCGGTGCTGTTTCAGCAGGCCCGTGCGGTAGAGCGCGCGGCGCAGCGCCGTCAGCAGCCGGTAGGGCAGGGTCAGTGGCCACAGCAGCAGCGCCAGCGGGCCGCGCTGCTGCCAGGCCTGGCGTAGCCGCGCGGCGGCGCTCATGCGATCAGCGGCCGGCCTGCGCCGACGATTGGGTGGCAAAGGTGATCTGCGACAGGCCCACGCGGCGCGCGGCCTCCATCACCGTGACCACGGACTGGTGCGGCGCGGCGGCATCGGCGCTGATGATGATCACGCTTTTGGGCCCGGCGGTGGAGGCCTCGGACAGCGCGCGCGACACCTGCTCGACATGCTTGCCTTCCAGCGGGGTCTTGTTGATGGCATAGCGTCCGTCGGCGGCTACGGCCACGATGACCTCCTTGGGGTGGTCGCGCAGCTGCTCGGCGTCGGCCACGGGCAGGGTCAGCTGCAGCTCGGTGAACTTGCTGTAGGTGGTGGACAGCATCAAAAAGATGAGGATCACCAGCAGCACGTCGATGAACGGGATCAGGTTGATCTCCGGTTCTTCCTTCTGGCGGGGTCTGAAGTTCATGGCTTGCGCAGGCGGCCGAGGTGGCGTACGAACTGCTCGGCGGCCAGCTCCAGCGTCAGCAGGTACTCGTCCACGCGGCTCCTGAAGTAGCGCCAGAAGATCAGCGTGGGAATGGCCACGATCAGGCCAAAGGCCGTGTTGTACAGCGCGATGGAAATGCCATGCGCCAGCTGCGCCGGGTTGCCGCCGCCCACCGCGCCGCCGCCGGCCTGCGAGCCAAAGATCTCGATCATGCCGATCACCGTGCCCAGCAGGCCCAGCAGCGGCGCGGCCGAGGCAATCGTCGCCAGGGCCGTCAGGTATTTCTCCAGCCGGTGCGCCACCGTGCGGCCGGCGCCCTCCATGGCTGCGCGCAGCTCGGCCTCGCTGCTCTGCGGGTGGCTGTTCAAGGTGCGCAGGCCGCTGGCCAGCACCTCACCCAGGGCCGAGTTCTGTGCCAGCTGGGTCACCACGTCGGGCGCCGGCACGGATTTGGACGAAACCGAGATCGCCTCGTCCAGCAGCTTCGGCGGGACGACGCGGGCCGTCTTCAGCGCCACGAAGCGCTCGAAAACCAGCGCCAGCGCCAAGATGGAGCAGGCAATCAGGGGCCAGATGGGCCAGCCGGCGGCTTGTATGATCGACAGCAATTCTTAACTCCGCTCACAATAAAAAGCAGCGGGGATTATGGCGCACCCCGCAACCACGCCCAACGCGGCCAGTGCGCCACCGTACCACCCATGCCCCGTCCTCCGCTTGCCCCACAGTTTCTGTGGATAACTTTGTGGGAAACCGCGTGCACAAAGCACGCCAGACGGCGCCAATACATGCTTTGGCTAGATTGATGAAAAATCACGCATTGAAAAATTGTTGTAAATCAATGGCTTGCACGTACTTGCATGGCCTGTGGCGCAGTACTTGCGAACTTCCGGCGCCAGGTGTTGCCTGCGGCGAACTGTGGACTAGTGACCAGCACGGCCACCCTCGCAGGCATGGTGCAGCCTATGTTTGAGCGGCCCGATGCAGGCCTGGCGCCGCGTATCTGGGAAGTTGGCGCGCTATGCCGCGCCATTGCTGATGCGCTGCAGGCTCGCTTCAACCCGGTAGCGGTGCGCGGCGAGATCACGGGCTTTTCGCGCGCCTCCAGCGGGCATTGTTACTTCACGCTGAAAGACGGCCAGGGTCAGATCCGCTGCGCCATGTTCCGCCGTTCCGCCAGCGGGCTGGACTTCATGCCGCGTGATGGCGAGCTGGTCGAGGTGCGCGGCCAGCTCGGCGTGTACGAGGCGCGCGGCGACCTGCAGCTCATCGTGGAAGGCATGCGCCGCGCGGGGCAGGGCGCGCTGTTCGAGCAGTTTCTGCGCCTGAAGGCGCAGCTGGAGGCCGAGGGGCTGTTCACTGCCGCGCGCAAGCGGCCGCTGCCGGCCATGCCGCGCGGCATAGGCCTGGTCACATCGCCGGGCGCCGCCGCCCTGCACGACGTGGTGACGGCCCTGCGTCGGCGCGTGCCGCATATCCCGGTGGTGCTGGTGCCGGCCCTGGTGCAGGGCGCGCAGGCACCCGCGTCGATTTGCGATGCACTATCAAAACTGTATCTGCTTGCGCAGAAGGGACGGGCGTCAGAGGCTGATTTGCCTAAAAATTCCGAGATGCCGTTTATCGACGTCATCCTGCTCGTACGCGGCGGTGGTTCCATCGAGGATTTGTGGGCCTTCAACGACGAGCGCCTGGCCCGCACCATCGTGCAAAGCCCCGTGCCCCTGGTCAGCGGCGTGGGGCATGAGACCGATTTCACCATCGCCGACTTCTGCGCCGACCTGCGCGCACCCACGCCTACCGCCGCCGCCGAGTTGGTGAGCGAGCCGCGCGCCGTCTGGCTGGGGGCGCTCGACCTGCTGGCCGGGCGGCTGCAGGACGGCGTGCAGCGCCAGATCGACCTGCGCCACCAGCGGCTGGATCAGGCAGCCCAACGCCTGGGTCGGCCTTCCGGCCTGGTCGCCCGCCAGCAGCTGCGCCTGTCCGGCCTGGCCCAGCGCATGCGCCACGCCGCACTACTAAAAACGCAGCGCCTCGCGCAGTCTGGTAAAGCGCTGCAGGCCCATTTGCCGCAAATCATGCAACGCAGCCTGGTGCAGCGCCGTGAACGCCTGGAGCGCGCCGCCCTGCGGCTGGAGCTGCTCAACCCGCAGCTGGTGCTGCGGCGCGGCTACGCCCTGCTGACCGACGCCCAGGGCCAGCCCGTGATGCGGCCCGCCCAGGTGCGCCCGGGCGAGGCCGTGCATGCCCGGCTGGCCGAGGGCGAGCTGGATCTCACCGTGGCCCAGCGTCGGCTGCTGTAACTGTCTATACCGCAGCCGGCGGTGGCGGCATATGGCCGGCCGCAGCGCGGACTGCTATTACTTTCTACAATGCCCGCTGCCCCGCCGTTGCAGGCATCGGCGGTTTCTCAACACAACCCACGAAGGACGACACCATGGAACATACCCTGCCGCCACTGCCCTATGCGATTGACGCCCTGGCCCCGCACTACAGCCAGGAAACGCTGGAGTACCACCACGGCAAGCACCACAACGCCTATGTGGTGAACCTGAACAACCTGCAGAAGGGCACCGAGTTCGAATCGATGTCGCTGGAAGACATCGTCAAGAAGTCCAGCGGCGGCATCTACAACAACGCCGCCCAGATCTGGAACCACACCTTCTTCTGGAGCTGCATGGCACCCCAGGGCGGCGGCGAACCCACGGGCGCGCTGGCCGCTGCCATCAACGCCAAGTGGGGCAGCTACGCCGCCTTCAAGGAAGCCTTTGTGAAGAGCGCCGTGGGCAACTTCGGCTCGGGCTGGACCTGGCTGGTGAAGAAGGCCGACGGCTCGGTGGACATCGTCAACACCGGCGCCGCCGGCACGCCCCTGACCACGGCCGACAAGGCGCTGCTGACGGTGGACGTGTGGGAGCACGCCTACTACATCGACTACCGCAACCTGCGCCCCAAGTTCGTCGAGACCTTCCTGGACAAGCTGGTCAACTGGAAGTTTGCCGAGGCCAACTTCGCCTGACCTGGCGCTGGCGCCAAGAATCAGGGCCCGGGGAGCGATCCCCGGGCCCTTTTTCTTGACTCTTGTATAAGACTGGCAAAAAAAACCGCATCACCCCGGCGTAAATTTTGCATTACGGGATTTGATTGCGATAAATGGGAGTTTGTCAGTTTCCCTCAAGCACAATGTCATATCTTCACCGCGCGGGCCCAGGCGTCAGCGCGTGGGACAGCTTCACCCCCCCTGTGTTTTGTTGACCTGAGAGACAAGATGAGCACTGAACAACCCACCATCATCTATACCCTGACCGACGAGGCTCCGCGCCTGGCCACGGCCTCGTTCCTGCCCATCGTGCGCGCCTTTGCCGCGCCGGCGGGCATCAACGTGGCCGAGAGCGACATCTCGGTCGCCGCCCGCGTGCTGGGTCAGTTCCCGGAGGCGCTGACCGAGGCGCAGCGCGTGCCCGACACCCTGGCCGAGCTGGGCAAGAAGACGCTGCAGGCCGACGCCAACATCATCAAGCTGCCCAACATCAGCGCCTCGGTGGCGCAGCTGATGGCCGCCATCAAGGAACTGCAGGGCAAGGGCTATGCCATTCCCGACTTCCCCGAAGACCCGAAGACGGACGAAGAAAAAGCCATCCGCGCCAAGTACAACAAGTGCATTGGCTCGGCCGTGAACCCCGTGCTGCGCGAGGGCAACTCCGACCGCCGCGCGCCCCGCGCCGTCAAGGAATACGCGCGCAAGAACCCACACAGCATGGCCGAGTGGAGTCAGGCCTCGCGCTCGCATGTCTCGCACATGCACAAGGGCGACTTCTATCACGGCGAAAAGTCGATGACGCTGGACAAGGCGCGCGACGTGAAGATGGAGCTGATCACCAAGAGCGGCAAGACCATCGTCCTGAAGCCCAAGGTCAGCCTGCAGGACCGCGAGGTCATCGACTCCATGTTCATGAGCAAGAAGGCCCTGGTGGCCTTCTACGAAAAGGAGATCGAGGACGCGCGCAAGACCGGCGTGATGTTCTCGCTGCACGTCAAGGCCACGATGATGAAGGTCTCGCACCCCATCGTCTTCGGCCACTGCGTGAAGATCTTCTACAAGGAAGCCTTCGAGAAGCACGCCAAGCTGTTCGAGGAACTGGGCGTGAATGTCAACAACGGCATGGTCAACCTGTTCGACAAGCTGGAGACCCTGCCGTCGGCCCAGCGCGACGAGGTCATGCGCGACCTGCATGCCTGCCACGAAAACCGCCCCGAGCTGGCCATGGTCGATTCGGCCAAGGGCATCACCAACTTCCACTCGCCCAACGACGTGATCGTGGACGCCTCCATGCCCGCCATGATCAGGAACGGCGGCAAGATGTGGGGTGCCGACGGCCGCCTGAAGGACGTCAAGGCCGTGATGCCCGAGTCCACCTTCGCCCGCATCTACCAGGAGATGATCAACTTCTGCAAGTGGCATGGCGCCTTTGATCCCAAGACCATGGGCACGGTGCCCAACGTCGGCCTGATGGCCCAGCAGGCCGAGGAATACGGCAGCCACGACAAGACCTTCGAGATCACCGAGGACGGCGTCGCCAACATCACCGACCTGGCCACTGGCGAGGTGCTGATGAGCCAGAACGTCGAGACCGGCGACATCTGGCGCATGTGCCAGGTCAAGGACGCGCCCATCCGTGACTGGGTAAAGCTGGCCGTCACGCGCGCGCGCCAATCGGGCATGCCCGTCGTCTTCTGGCTCGACCCCTATCGCCCGCACGAGGCGCAGCTCATCACCAAGGTCAAGATGTACCTGCACGAGCACGACACCACCGGCCTGGACATCCAGATCATGAGCCAGGTGCGCGCCATGCGCTTCACGCTGGAGCGCGTGATCCGCGGGCTGGACACCATCAGCGCCACCGGCAACATCCTGCGCGACTACCTGACCGACCTGTTCCCCATCATGGAGCTGGGCACCAGCGCCAAGATGCTGTCCATCGTCCCGCTGATGGCTGGCGGCGGCATGTACGAGACCGGCGCCGGCGGCTCCGCACCCAAGCATGTGCAGCAGCTGACCGAAGAAAATCACCTGCGCTGGGACAGCCTGGGCGAATTCCTGGCCCTGGCCGTGTCGCTGGAAGACCTGGGCATCAAGAACAAGAATGCCCGCGCCAAGCTGCTGTCCAAAACGCTGGACGCCGCCACCGGCAAGCTGCTGGACAACAACAAGAACCCCAGCCCCAAGACCGGCCAGCTGGACAACCGCGGCAGCCAGTTCTACCTGGCCATGTACTGGGCGCAAGAGCTGGCCAGCCAGACCGAGGACGCCGAGCTGGCCGCCCGGTTTGCACCGCTGGCCAAACAGCTGGCCGACAACGAGGCAAAAATTGTCGAAGAGCTGCGCGTGGTGCAGGGCCATGCCGTGGACATTGGCGGCTACTACCAGCCCGACCTGGCCAAGCTCGACGCCGTGATGCGCCCCAGCGCCACGTTCAACGCGGCGCTGGCATTGCTGGCAGCCTGATGCGCGCACCCTCCCCACCAGCGCGGGGAGGGTCGTTCACATCGCCCTCGGTTGTCGGAAAATTTGACAGCAATCTCATAGGTAAGCGCGCGCCAACTTCAATCAATCCCGCTTTGTGTGCGGCCCAGGCCGCATTTGGATGTTGAAGTGTCGGAAAATTTGACAGCGCAGTCTTGGCCACTCGGTCAATTTTAAAAAACTTGTTTGTTATCAATAGGTTGGCTGTGATGATTGGGGTTGGCATGGTCTGTGCTTTGAATTATGCGAGCAGATACCTGCCTAACTTTCAACCAGAGGAGAGATGAAATGCTGAAATCCAAACTTGCCACAGCCGCCGCCGCGCTGGCCCTGTCTTTCGGTGCCATCGGCTCCGCGCAGGCCATGGGCATTACTGCCGGTGACTTCAAGTTCACTATCGATAACTACGACTCCGGCACCACCGGCTATGGCAATGCCGCAGTGGCATGTCTCAACAGCGTCGCCGCGTGCGATGCCGCGGCCAGTAGCAAGGCCCCTGGATCAGTCGGTTCCGTGAACACCAGTGCGGATACGATGGGTATTTTTTCCATTGGGTTGATCACAAAGATTTCCGACGGATCAGTGATGTTCACCAAAGGTGTTGACGGTTATCTCACGGGTGTCTTTGGTGGATTGCAAGATCACTCGGCTGGTACGGCTTGCGGTTTGGGTGGGTGCAGTACCACGACTTTTTCCTCTGGAGGGACATGGGCGTTGTTCTTGAACGCTGTGGACTACGACCCGACCCTTGGGCCGTCGGTGGCTGCTGGAAAGGATTTGAATGCTCTGCTGTACCCCGGAATTTCCGGTGGCACGCTGTGGCTTTCTGGCGTGTTTGGTGCCGGGGTGAGTTCCGCAGACCCCACGGCTACTTACATGTCGGATTTCAACTCATCCTCGTTCGCAGGTCAGGGTAAAGCCTTTCTGGACATCACTGGCGGCAGCATGATGGGCAAGTTCAATACTGACCAAGAAATTGATCCCAACAATAACAAGCATGACTTGGCGATGGATATTACTTTCAAGGCGACGCCAGCAGCCACTGCCAGTGGCTGGACGGTAGTGTCGTCAGGCCAGATCACGGGTAACGCGGTGCCCGAGCCCGGCACCATGGCCCTGGCTGGTCTGGCTCTGTTGGGCGCCGGCCCGGCTTCGCGCCGCCGCAAGTCCTGAGCCCTGTTGGTTGGTGACGCGGCTGAAAGCCGCTCACCCTGAGGCTAAACCGACCACCTGCAAGGGTGGTCGGTTTTTTTTACTTCTTCTGAAACACTGCCCCGCTCAGCCTGGCACCGGCCTTGATGCCGCGTTTGTCAAACCAGCCCTGGTTCATCTCCAGCACATAGCGCACGGGTTTGGCCGAGCAGTGCGAGTCCTCTACCAGGGGCTTCATGTCGGCCAGGTTGACGATGCTGCCGTCGTCGGCCACAAACGCAGCCGTCAGCGGCAGCGGCGTGTTTTTCATCCAGAAGCATTGCGTGGCGGGTTGCTCAAAGACAAACAGCATGCCCTCGTGCTGCGGCATCTCGCGCCTGAACATCAGGCCCGTCTGGCGCTCCTGCGGCGATGCCGCCACCTGCGCGTCGATGCGGTGCATGCCGACGGTCAGCTCTACCCGTTGCAGGTTCATTTGCGGGCTGCCCTGCGCCCAGGCGCTGGTGCAAAAAGTCAGTGCCACCAATGCATGCTGCAGGCGTGTTCCGAGAGGGCGAAGGGCAAGTGGTTTCATGGTCTTGGCAATTGGTCGGCAAGAATAGCGGCGGTGCCACTGGCCCGCACAACGCTGGGCATTTTGCGAGATTTTTGAGGTACCGGCGCCAGGCTGGCTTGCACCCATATCTGGATAGAATCTTTGGGCTTTTCGGCCTGGCAACCACCTACGGAGAACTTATCCATGACCAGCTACCAGCACATCAAGCCGCCTTCCGAAGGCCAGAAGATCACGGTGAACGCCGACATGTCGCTCAACGTTCCGGATCAGCCCATCATTCCCTACATCGAGGGCGACGGCACGGGCATGGACATCACCCCGGTGATGCTCAAGGTGGTGGACGCCGCTGTCGCCAAGGCCTATGGCGGGCAACGCAAGATCCACTGGATGGAGGTCTACGCCGGCGAAAAGTCCACCAAGGTCTACGGCCCCGATGTCTGGCTGCCCGAGGAAACCCTGCACGCAGTGCGTGACTATGTGGTCTCCATCAAGGGGCCGCTGACCACGCCAGTGGGCGGCGGCATACGCTCGCTGAACGTGGCGCTGCGCCAGGAGCTGGACCTGTACGTCTGCCTGCGCCCCGTGCAGTACTTCAAGGGCGTGCCCTCGCCGGTGAAGGAGCCGCACAAGACCAACATGGTGATCTTCCGCGAGAACTCGGAGGACATCTACGCCGGCATCGAGTTCGAGGCGCAGTCCGACAAGGCCAAGAAGCTCATCAAGTTCCTGCAGGACGAGTTCGGCGTGAAGAAGATCCGCTTTCCCGAGACCTCGGGCATCGGCGTCAAGCCGGTGTCGCGCGAGGGCACGCAGCGCCTGGTGCGCAAGGCCATCCAGTACGCCCTTGATAACGACAAGCCCAGCGTGACCCTGGTGCACAAGGGCAACATCATGAAGTTCACCGAAGGGGGCTTTCGTGACTGGGGCTACGAGCTGGCGGCCCAGGAGTTCGGCGCCGAGCTGATCGACGGCGGCCCCTGGATGCGCCTGAAGAATCCGCGCACGGGCAAGGAGATCACCGTCAAGGACAGCATCGCCGACGCCTTCCTGCAGCAGATCCTGCTGCGCCCGGCCGAGTACAGCGTGATCGCCACGCTGAACCTGAACGGCGACTACATCTCCGACGCGCTGGCGGCCCAGGTGGGCGGCATAGGCATCGCGCCGGGCGCCAATCTGTCGGACTCGGTGGCCATGTTCGAGGCCACGCACGGCACGGCGCCCAAGTACGCGGGCAAGGACTATGTGAACCCCGGCTCGGAGATCCTCTCGGCCGAGATGATGCTGCGCCACGTGGGCTGGACCGAGGCCGCCGACCTGATCATCCGCTCCATGGAAAAATCCATACAAAGCAAGAAGGTGACCTATGACTTCGCGCGCCTGATGGAGGGGGCCACCCAGGTCAGCTGCTCGGGCTTTGGCCAGGTGATGATCGACAACATGTAGCTCGCATGCTTGCCCCTTGAGGCTGGGCCCACCCTCGGGTGGGTCTTTCTGCATCTGTGACTGGCTATGGGCAAATAAAAAGGCCATCCCAATTCGCATTGGGATGGCCTTGATTGGCTCCTCAACCTGGGCTCGAACCAGGGACCTACGGATTAACAGTCCGGCGCTCTACCGACTGAGCTATTGAGGAATGTTCGGTGTTTTTATTGGCTGGCCTTGTGCAATTGCAAGGCCTTGAATTTGGCTCCCCGACCTGGGCTCGAACCAGGGACCTACGGATTAACAGTCCGGCGCTCTACCGACTGAGCTATCGGGGAACAAGCCTTAGATTATATACATAAAAATCAGCAGGCTTGGCAGAAATTTACCGCTCGGAGCAGGCGCGTCAGGCCTCGGGCTCGGGGCGCAGCCACAGCCAGGTGAGTACACAGGCCATGAAGCCGCAGCCCGAGTAGGCGGCCCAGCGCGGCGTGTCGATCACCAGCAGGATGATGGCGCACAGCGTCATCAGGACGGAGGCGCTCCATTTGGCGTGGCGGCTCACACGCCCGCCATTGGCCCAGTTGCGCAGCATGGAGCCGAACAGTGGGTGGAACCACAGCCAGCGGTACAGGCGCGGTGAGCTGCGCGCCGCCGCCCAGGCGGCCATGAGCACGAAAACCGTGCTCGGCAACCCGGGCACGATGACCCCTATCACGCCCAGGGCCAGGCACAGCACGGCAAACACGAACAGCAGCCAGCGTGCCAGCGCCGGCAGGGGCGGCTGCTCGGGCACGGGTGGCAAGGACTCGGTCTGCTCGGTCATGCTGGCGATTGTGCCCGGGGCGGTACGGGGCATGACAAGCGTTATCCTCGATAGCCTCCATGCCACCATAGCCTTTGACTTGCCTCAATGACCGTTCGCACCGTATTGAAGATGGGCGACCCGCGCCTGTTGCGCGTGGCCCGGCCCGTGACCGCCTTTGACACGCAGGAGCTGCACCAGCTGCTCACCGACCTGCTGGACACCATGCAGGCCGCTAATGGCGCCGGGCTGGCCGCGCCCCAGATCGGCGTCGATCTGGCGGTGGTCGTATTTGGCTCGGGTCTGCCTAACCCGCGCTACCCGGACGCGCCCATCGTGCCGCGCACGGTGCTGGTCAACCCGGTGATCACGCCCATCGGCGATGCCGAGCAGCTCGACTGGGAGGGCTGCCTGTCGGTGCCTGGCCTGCGTGGACTGGTGCCGCGCTGGCAGAGCGTGCGCTACACCGGCTTTGGCGTGCGCGGCGAGCCCATTGACCGTACGGTGAGCGGCTTTCACGCACGCGTGGTGCAGCATGAATGCGACCATTTGTGGGGCAAGCTCTATCCCATGCGCATGCGGGACTTCAGTCAGTTCGGCTTTACCGAGGTGCTGTTTCCGGACATAGGCGCGGCCGAGGAGGAGTGACTTGGGCGCATGAATGATGCGCTCCACGGCAAAGGACTGTATACATATCGGTATGCAATTTTTGTCGACTGTGATTCTAAAGTTCGCTGCAGGCCGTGGCTGGGGAGGGTCTTCATGCAGGGCAGCACAGCACGGCACAAGAGGCCACCAAGAGGCCCAGGCAATGGATTCAAGGAGACATACGGTGAACACGAATTCCACAGTCCCGGCCAGCGAACTGCGCCCGGAGGATGAAAAACTGGGCCTGGGCGCCAATCTGGCCTATGGCCTGCAGCATGTGCTGACCATGTATGGCGGCATCGTCGCCGTGCCGCTGATCGTGGCCGAGGCGGCCGGCATGTCGGCCGCCGATGCCGGTCTGCTGATCACTGCCTGCCTGTTCATGGGCGGGGTGGCCACGTTGTTGCAGACCCTGGGCATTCCGTTTTTTGGCAGCCGCCTGCCGCTGGTGCAAGGCGTGTCGTTTGCCGGCGTGGCCACCATGGTCAGCATCTTGCAGACCGGCGGCGGGCTGCCGGGCATTCTGGGCGCGGTGATGGCCTCGGCCGTGCTGGGTCTGTTGATTGCGCCGGTGTTCTCCAAGGTCACGCGCTTCTTCCCGCCGCTGGTCAACGGCTGCGTGATCACGGTGATTGGCCTGTCGCTGATCCCCGTGGCCGCGCACTGGGCCATGGGCGGCAACGCCCGCGCCGCCGATTACGGCAGCATGAGCAATATTGCGCTGGCGGGCATTTCGCTGGTCATCGTGCTGGGTTTGAGCAAGGTGGGCAGCGCGGCCATCTCGCGCCTGTCGATTCTGCTGTCCATCGTGCTGGGCACGGTGGTGGCCGTGTTCATGGGCAAGGCCGACTTCTCGCGCGTGCTGGAGGGTGCCTGGTTCGCCATTCCCACGCCCATGCACTTTGGCATGCCGACCTTCAACACGGCGGCGATTCTGTCGATGTTCATCGTCATCCTGGTGATCCTGGTGGAAACCTCGGCCGATGTGCTGGCCGTGGGCGACATCGTGGGCACGCGCGTGGATTCGCGCCGCCTGGGCGACGGCCTGCGCGCCGACATGCTGTCGAGCATCGTGGCCCCGGTGTTTGGCGCGTTCACGCAGAGTGCGTTCGCGCAGAACGTGGGCCTGGTGGTGGTCACCGGCGTCAAGAGCCGCTACGTCGTGGCCTACAGCGGTTTGATTCTGATTGCCCTTGGGGTGTTGCCCATCATGGGCCGGGTGGTGGCCTGCGTGCCGCCCTCGGTGCTGGGCGGGGCCGGCCTGGTGTTGTTTGGCACCGTGGCGGCCAGTGGCATACGCACCTTGTCCAAGGTGGACTACAACAACAACATGAACCTGATCGTGGTGGCGGCGGCGGTAGGCGCGGGCCTGATTCCGGTGGTGGCGCCCAAGTTCTATGCGCAGTTTCCGGACTGGTTTGCCACCATATTCCACTCGGGCATCAGCGCCACGGCCCTGGTCGCCATCTTGCTGAACCTGTTGTTCAACCATTTCAAGCAGGGCAACTCGGATCAGCAATCGGTGTTTGTCGCGGCGTCAGACCGCACGCTCAGCGCGCAGGTGCTGGCCAGCCTGTACGACGGAGATGTGGTGATAGACGGCAGGCTCTATGACAAGAATGGCAAGCTGGTGCCCGTGGCCAGCGCCCATTGACCGGCGCAGCCAGGGCTATGGCGATTTAATATAAAACAAGCCTCTAGCGCTTATCTGGCAAGTGCAAACAGCTATAAATAGCATAGCTATTGATCGGCCAAGGCCTGCAGCAGCTCCGTCTCGATGCGGATCTGCTGCTGGTTGCTTTGCAGTTCTGCGCCCTGCAGCAGGAAGGTGTCTTCCACGCGCTCGCCCAGGGTGCTGATCTTGGCCAGCTGCACGCTTAAAGAGTGGCGCGAGAGCACGCGTGCCACCAGGTACAGCAGGCCGGCGCGGTCGCTCGCCGAGATGCTGAGCAGCCAGCGCTGGGCCTTTTCGTCGGGGCGCAGCGTGACGCGCGGCGCGATCGGAAAGCTCCTGACCCGGCGCGACACGCGCTTGCGCGCGGGCTCGGGCAGCGCGCCCCGGTCCTCGATGGCGCGCTGTAGGTCGTTCTCGACCATGTGGATGAGTTCGCGGTAGGCGCCGGGCTGGCTGGTGGCGACGACCTGGAAGGTGTCCAGCGCATGGCCGTTGTGCGCGGTGTGCACGCGCGCGTCCAGGATGGAGAAGCCCGCGCGGTCGAAGTAGCCGCAGATACGGGCGAACAGGTCGGCCTGGTCGGGCGCGTAGACCAGCACCTCCAGCCCCTCGCCGGCCAGCGACAGCCGGGCGCGCACGATGGCCCGGGCAGCGCCCACATGACGCGAGAGGTGGCGCGTGTGCCAGGCGATGTCGGGCGCCTCGTGGCGCATGAAGTAGCTCACGTCCAGCGTGTCCCACAGCCGCTTGTGGGCCTCGTGCGGCAGGGCGCTCAGGGCCAGCAGGATCAGCGCCTCGCGCTTGCGTGCCTCGATCTCGGCGGCCGGGTCGGGCGCGCGCCCGCCCAGCACGCGCAGCGTGGAGCGGTACAGGTCTTCGAGCAGCTTGCCCTTCCAGGCGTTCCAGACCTTGGGCGAGGTGCCGCGTATGTCGGCCACCGTGAGCAGATACAGCGCCGTGAGCTGGCGCTCGTTGCCCACATGCTGGGCAAAGGCGCGGATCACGTCGGGGTCGGACAAATCCTGCTTTTGCGCCACCTGGCTCATCAACAGATGCTCACGCACCAAAAATTCGGCCAGCTGCGCGTCGGCCGCGTCGATGCCATGCTGGCGGCAAAAGCGCCGCACCTCCTGCGCGCCGATCTGCGAGTGGTTGCCGCCGCGGCCCTTGCCGATGTCGTGGAACAGCGCCGCGAGGTACAGCACCCAGGGCTTGTCCCAGCCGCTGGCCAGTTGCGAGCAGAACGGGTATTCGTGCGCATGTTCGGCCATAAAGAAGCGGCGCATGTTGCGCAACACCATGAGGATGTGCTGATCCACCGTGTAGACATGGAACAGGTCGTGCTGCATCTGGCCGACGATGCGCCTGAAGGGCCAGAGGTAGCGCCCCAGCACCGAGGTCTGGTTCATCAGCCGCATGGCGTGCGTGATGCCCGAGGGCTGGCGCAGTATCTCCATGAACTGCGCGCGGTTGGCCGGGTCGCGCCGAAAGCCGGCGTCCATCAGGCCGCGCGCGTTGTACAGCGCGCGCAGGGTGCGCGCCGACAGGTCCTTGAGCGCCGGCGAGCTCTGGTAGAGCAAAAAGGTCTCCAGGATGGCGTGCGGGTGGCGCTCGTACAGGTCGTCGCTGGCCACCTCGATCAGGCCGGCCTTGTCAAAAAAACGCGCGTTGATGGGGCGCAGCTCATGCGTGCTGGGGTTGAGCCGCTCCTCTATGCCCAACAGCAGGATCTGGCTGAGCTGCGTGACGGCCTTGGCCGCCCAGTAGTAGCGGCGCATCAGCGTCTCGCTGGCGCGCATGGCCAGGCGCTGGCCGTCGGGGGCGGTGGAGCGGTAGCCAAAGCTCTCGGCCACGGCGGTCTGCAGATCGAACACCAGGCGGTCCTCGCGCCGCCCGGCAATGGCGTGCAGGCGGGCGCGGATCAGCAGCAGCAGGGCCTCGTTGCGCTCAATCTGCCGCAGCTCGAAGGGCGTGGCCAGGCCGTTGGCGGCCAGCTCGCGCCAGCTGCTGCCCAGCCCCGCGGCGTTTGCCGCCCAGATGATGAGCTGCAAGTCGCGCAGGCCGCCGGGCGATTCCTTGCAGTTGGGCTCCAGCGCGTAGGGCGTGTCCTCGTACTTGGTGTGGCGCTGGCGCATCTCCAGCGTCTTGGCCTGCAGAAAGGCGCGCGCGTCCATCTGGGCGTCGTAGCGCCGGCAAAATTCGTCGAACAATGCCGGGCTGCCGCACAGCAGGCGCGCTTCCAGCAGGGCCGTCTGCACCGTCACATCGGCGGCGGACTCGCTCAGGCATTCGGCCACGCTGCGCACGCTGGAGCCTATCTCCAGGCCTGCGTCCCAGCAGCTGCTGATGAAGGCCTCGATGGGTTTGCGCGCGTCATCGAGCGCCGCGGCCGTGCCATCGGGCAGCAGCAGCAGCACGTCCACGTCTGAATGCGGAAACAGCTGCGCGCGCCCGTAGCCGCCCACCGCTACCAGCGCCCAGTCCTGCGGCAAGCGCGCGCCCGCCCACAGCCGGCACAGCAGCCGGTCGGTCAGGTGCGACAGCTTCAGCAGCAGCTTGCGAATGCCGCGCGTGGAGGCTCCGGCCGCCTGCAGCTTGTCCAGCAGGGCGGCCTTGTCCTGGCGGTAGCCATCGCGTAGCGCTTGCAGCGCCTGCAGCGGCGCGGTGTCCGGGCTCGGGCGTGATGGCATGAGAAGGCTTGCCGTGAAGGTCGTTGCCGCCAGCCCCGGGCCATCAGGTGGCGGTGGCCGTCACAAACGAGGGCAGGGCGGGCGAGCCCGCTGACAGCGTGAGCACGTCGTAGCCCGTTTCCGTGACCAGCACCGTGTGCTCCCACTGGGCCGAGAGGCTGCGGTCCTTGGTGATGATGGTCCAGCCGTCGTTGCCCAGCTCCTTGATGTCGCGCTTGCCCAGGTTCAGCATCGGCTCGATGGTGAAGGTCATGCCGGGCGCCAGCTCCTGGCCCGTGCCGGGGCGGCCGTAGTGCAGCACCTGCGGGTCTTCGTGGAACTTCTGACCAATGCCGTGGCCGCAGAACTCGCGCACCACCGACAGGCCATGGCCCTCGGCGTATTTCTGGATGGCATGGCCGATGTCGCCCAGGCGCGCGCCGGGCCTGACCTGCTGAATGCCCAGCCACATGGCGTCGAAGGTCAGGGCCGACAGCCGCTTGGCGGCAATCGAGCATTCGCCTATCAGGTACATGCGGCTGTTGTCACCGTACCAGCCGTCCGGGGTGATCACGGTCACGTCCACGTTGACGATGTCGCCCTTCTTCAGGGGCTTGTCGTTGGGTATGCCGTGGCACACCACATGGTTGACCGAGGTGCACAAATGGCCGGGGTAGGGCGGGTAGCCGGGCGGCTGGTAGCCCACGGTGGCGGACCTGGTGCCCTGCTGCGCCATGCATTCGGCGCCCAGGCGGTCGATCTCCAGCGTGGTGATGCCGGGCTTGATATGCGGTGCGATGTAGTCCAGCACTTCGGAGGCCAGGCGGCAGGCCTGGCGCATGCCGGCAATGCCCTGGGCGTCCTTGATGGTGATGTTGCTCATGGCGTAAATTATCCCATTCGCATTGGCGCCTTGCAGGCCAATGGTCGCGCGGCGGGCGCAAGCGGGGTGCGGCCCGTTAAAATGGCGGGCTTTCACGAAGACGCGCCGCCGGGCGCGGCAGCCCCATTCAGCGGCTGCCCGCACCCATCGGCCCTTGCCCCTTTCCCCCATCACTCCAGGCCGCTACCGTGACCTTGCACATCACCCAGCTGGAGGGCGGCAATGCCCTCAGCTCCTTCCGCGCCCAGCAACTGCTGCCCCAGCTGCAGGCCATCCACCCCAAGATCGAAGGCCTGGCGGCGCGCCATGTGCATCTGGTGGCGCGGGATGCCGCACCGTCCGAGGCCGAGCGCGAGCGCCTGGCCGCGCTCTTGAACTACGGCGACCCCTACGCCGGCCCGGCCGACGGCCTGGCGCTGCTGGTCACGCCGCGCCTGGGCACGGTCTCGCCCTGGGCCTCCAAGGCGACCGACATCGCGCACAACTGCGGCCTGCAGCTGCGCCGCGTGGAGCGCATCACCGAATACCGCATCAGCCTCAAGGGCGGGCTGCTGGGCGGCAGGCCCGAGCTGACGCCAGAGCAGCTGCAGCAGGTCGCCGCGCTGCTACACGACCGCATGACCGAGTCGGTCGTCGCCACGCGCGCCGAGGCACAAGAGCTGTTCACCGAGCTCGACGCCGAGCCCATGGCCTTCGTGGACGTGCTGGGCGGAGGCCGCGCCGCCCTGGAAGCCGCCAACAAGGCCTGGGGCCTGGCGCTGGCCGATGACGAGATCGACTATCTGGTCAATGCCTTCAAGGGCCTTGCGCGCAACCCCACTGACGTGGAGCTGATGATGTTCGCCCAGGCCAACAGCGAGCATTGCCGGCACAAGATCTTCAACGCCCAGTTCACCATCGACGGCGTGGCACAGGACAAATCGCTGTTCGGCATGATCCGCCACACCGAGGCCGTCTCGCCCCAGCACACCATCGTCGCCTATGCCGACAACGCCTCCATCATGGAGGGCAGCGCCGTCGAGCAGTTCTTTGCCAAATTCGAAGCTTTCGCAGGTCAGGCAAGCGCTACCAGCTATCAAAAGAGAAGTGGCACCCACCATGTGCTGATGAAGGTGGAGACGCACAACCACCCCACGGCCATCTCGCCCTTCCCCGGTGCTGCGACCGGCGCGGGCGGCGAGATCCGCGACGAGGGCGCCACCGGCCGCGGCTCCGAGCCAAAGGCCGGCCTGACGGGCTTCACCGTGTCCAAGCTCTGGGGCAGCCAGGTTGGCAAGCCCGAGCACATCGCGAGTCCCCTGCAGATCATGACCGAGGGCCCGCTGGGCGGCGCGGCCTTCAACAACGAGTTTGGCCGGCCGAATCTGTGCGGCTACTTCCGCGAATACGAGCAGCAGGTGGGGGGCGTCACGCGCGGCTACCACAAGCCGATCATGATCGCCGGCGGCCTGGGCACCATAGACGCGCAGCACACGAAGAAGATCCTGTTCCCGGCCGGCACGCTGTTGATACAGCTCGGCGGCCCGGGCATGCGCATCGGCATGGGTGGCGGCGCGGCCAGCTCCATGGCCACGGGCACGAATGCGGCTGAGCTGGACTTTGACTCGGTGCAGCGCGGCAACCCCGAGATCGAGCGCCGCGCACAGGAGGTCATCAACCACTGCTGGGCGCAAGGGGCAGACAACCCCATCCTGGCGATCCACGACGTGGGCGCGGGGGGCCTGTCCAACGCCTTCCCCGAGCTGACCAACGACGCCGGCCGCGGCGCGCGCTTCGACCTGCGTGCCGTGCCGCTCGAAGAATCGGGCCTGGCGCCCAAGGAGATCTGGTCCAACGAGAGCCAGGAGCGCTATGTGCTGGCCATCGCCCCCGAGTCGCTGGCGCAGTTCACAGCGTTCTGCGAGCGCGAGCGCTGCCCCTTCGCCGTCGTCGGCGTCGCCACGGCTGAGCGTCAGCTGCTCGTCGGTGACATCGACCTGCACCACGCCGAACGCTCCACGCCCCACGCACAACTTGCCGTGGACATGCCCATGGACGTGCTCTTGGGCAAGCCGCCCAAGATGCACCGCGACGTGCAAACCGTGCAGCGCAGCTTTGCACCCATTCAGCTCGACGGCCTGGCGCTGGAGAAGGCCGTCATCGACGTGCTGGCCCACCCCACGGTGGCCTCCAAGCGCTTCCTCATCAACATTGGCGACCGCGCCGTGGGCGGCCTGACGCACCGCGACCAGATGGTTGGCCCCTGGCAGGTGCCCGTGGCCGACGTGGCCGTAACCCTGGCCGATTACAAGGGCTTTGCCGGCGAGGCCATGGCCATGGGCGAGCGCACGCCGCTGGCCGTGATCAACGCCCCGGCCTCGGGCCGCATGGCCGTCGCCGAGGCCATCACCAACCTGCTGGCCGCGCCCATCGAGCTGCCGCGCGTGAAGCTGTCGGCCAACTGGATGGCGGCCTGCGGCGAACCGGGCGAGGACGCCGACCTGTACGCCACCGTCAAGGCCGTGGGCATGGAGCTGTGCCCGCAGCTTGGCATCTCGATTCCCGTGGGCAAGGACAGCCTGTCCATGCGCACGCAGTGGCAGGAGGGCGGCGAGACGAAGAAGGTCACCTCGCCCGTCAGCCTGATCATCACCGCCTTCGCCACGCTGGCGGACGTGCGCGGCACGCTCACGCCGCAGCTCGACGCCGGCGAAGAAGACAGCACCCTGGTGCTGATCGACCTGGGCCGCGGCAAAAACCGCATGGGCGGCTCCATCCTGGGCCAGGTGCTGGGCCAGTCGGGCAATGAAACGCCGGACTTGGACGACGCCAAGGACCTGATCGCCCTGGTGAACGCCGTGAACGCGCTGCGGGCTGAAGGAAAGATCCTGGCCTACCACGACAAGGGCGACGGCGGCCTCCTGGCCACGGTGGCCGAGATGGCCTTTGCCGGCCAGCTGGGCGTGGCGCTGAACGTGGACATGCTCATCACCGAGGGCGATGGCATCAGCGACAGCCGCATGGACAGCGGCGAGGGCAAGAACTGGGGCCAGCAGGTCAGCGGCCGGCGCGAGGCCCAGACGCTCGCCGCGCTATTCAACGAGGAGCTGGGCGTGGTGCTGCAGATCCGCACCGCCGATCGCAGCGCCGTGATGCAGACCCTGCGCGAGCATGGCCTGATCCAGTGCAGCCACACCATAGGCAAGACGCGCCCGCTGGCCTCGCCCGTGGACGCCGGCAAGGGCGAGCTGCAGGTCTGGCGCGACGCCAAGAAGGTGTTTGGCGCCAGCCTGTCGGACCTGCACCAGGTCTGGGACGCCGTCAGCTGGAAGATCTGCCAGCAGCGCGACAACCCGGCCTGCGCCGACAGCGAACATGCCGCCATGGGCGATCCGTCCAACCCCGGCCTGCATGTGCAGCTGACCTTCGACCCGCTGGACGACGTGGCCGCGCCCTTTGTGAACCTGGCGCGCCCCAAGGTGGCCGTGCTGCGCGAGCAGGGCGTGAACTCGCATGTGGAGATGGCCTACGCCTTCACCGAGGCCGGCTTCGAGGCCTTCGACGTGCACATGACCGACCTGCAGGCCGGCCGCGCACGCCTCTCAGACTTTGCCGGCGTGGTCGCCTGCGGGGGGTTTAGCTACGGCGACACGCTGGGCGCGGGCATTGGCTGGGCGCGTTCCATCACCTTCAACCCGGCCTTGTCCGAGCAGTTCCAGCAATTCTTTGGCCGTGGCGATACCTTTGCCCTGGGCGTGTGCAACGGCTGCCAGATGTTTGCCGAGCTGGCCGACATCATCCCCGGCGCCCAGGCCTGGCCGCGCTTTACCACCAACCAGAGCCACCGCTTCGAGGCGCGCCTGTCCATGGTGGAGGTGCTGGCATCGCCCAGCCTGTTCCTGCAGGGCATGGCCGGCAGCCGCCTGCCCATCGTCGTCTCGCACGGCGAGGGCTATGCCAACTTCGAGCGCCGCGGCAATGCCGACAAGGTGCTGCCCGCCATGCGCTTCGTGGACAACCACGGCCAGGCGACCGAGCAGTACCCGTTCAACCCCAGCGGCAGCCCCGGCGGCCTGACCGCCGTGACCACGCAGGACGGCCGCTTCACGGCCATGATGCCGCACCCCGAGCGGGCGTTTCGCAACATCCAGATGAGCTGGACGGACCTGGCCGCCACCGGTGGGCAGGATACGCTGAGCCCCTGGATGCGCATCTGGCGCAATGCGCGCAAGTGGGTGGGGTAAACCAATTACTATTAAAACAATAGCCCCTGGCGCTTGATACACAAGCGCCAGGGGCTTTTTTCTTCATAATTCTGTTTTTTCTTCTGTGGAGTGATGCATGGCCGGTGCCAGCCTTTTGACCCTGCTCGACGACATAGCCGCCATCCTGGACGATGTGGCCCTGATGTCCCAGATGGCCGCCAAGAAGTCGGCTGCCATGGCCGACGATGTCGCGGTCATGACCAAGGTGGCGGGGCAGAAGACCGCTGGCGTGCTGGGCGACGACCTGGCGCTCAACGCCCAGCAGGTCACCGGCGTGCGCGCCGAGCGCGAGATCCCGGTGGTCTGGGCCGTGGCCATAGGCTCGCTGGTGAACAAGGCCATTTTGGTGCCGGCGGCGCTGGCCATCAGCGCCTGGGCGCCCTGGCTGGTCACGCCGCTACTGATGCTGGGCGGGGCCTTTCTGTGCTTTGAAGGGGTGGAGAAGCTGGCCCACAAGTATCTGCACAGCGCCGCCGCAGACGCCGCTGCCCATGCCAGCCATGCCCAGGCCAACGCCGACCCCGCCATAGACCTGGTGGCCATGGAGCGGGGCAAGATCAAGGGCGCGGTGCGCACCGACTTCATCCTCTCGGCCGAGATCATCGTGATTGCGCTGGGCACGGTGGCCGCGGCGCCGTTTGCGCAGCAGGTGGCCGTGCTGGTGAGCATTGCGCTGTTGATGACCGTGGGCGTCTACGGCCTGGTGGCCGGCATCGTCAAGCTCGACGACCTGGGCCTGTGGCTGACCGGCAAGGCCAGCGCGCTGGCGCGGGCCCTGGGCCGGGCTCTGCTGGCGGCCGCGCCCCGGCTGATGAAGTTTCTGTCGGTGGCGGGCATGGCCGCGATGTTTCTGGTGGGCGGAGGCATTCTGGTGCATGGCGTGCCGGCGCTGCACCACGCCATCGACGGCCTGGGCCTGGCCGCCGCAGCCTGGCCCCTGGGCGGGCTGTGGTCGCTGTTGACTACCAACCTGCTCAATGCCGTGGTGGGCCTGGCGGCGGGTGCCGCAGTGCTGTCGGCCTGGCTGCTGCTGGGGCGCCTGCGGGGTTCTGCCGTGGCGCATTGACGGCACTGCAGGAGAGAGAAAGAAATTTGCCGAATTACGGGCAAATGCCTATGGACTTTTAAATATTGACTTAAAGCAAAGTTGACCATTTTGCTAGTAGGCCTAATGCGTGCACGGGGGTCGTCCCCGTGCAACCAAGGTTTCGAGTCCAATGAAAAAGAATCTCCTGGCACTGGCCATCCTCTGTGCAACGACCGCGGGCGCCGCTCATGCGCAGCAGGACGGCCCATGGCTGGTGCGCGCCCGCGCCGTGCATCTGGCCAGCGACAACGGCGGCGCCGCAGGCGCGGCGGGCGTGAGCATCAACGACAAATGGATCCCCGAGGTCGATGTGTCGTATTTCTTTACACCCAACTTTGCCGCCGAGCTGATCCTGACCTACCCGCAAAAGCACGACGTGCGCCTGAACGGCGGCAAGATCGGCAGCGTCAAGCATCTGCCGCCCACGCTGCTCGCCCAGTACCACTTCACCGGCCTGGGCGCGTTCAAGCCCTATGTGGGCGCGGGCATCAACTACACGCGCTTCTCGGGTGTGGACATTGCCGGTGGCGCGCTGACGGTGAAGAAGAACAGCTGGGGCCCGGCCCTGCAACTGGGCTTTGACTACGCGCTGGACAAGCACTGGTCGCTGAACCTCGACGTGAAGAAGGTCTATATAGACACCACGGTCAGTGGCGGCGTGGGCCGGTTCAAGGTCGATCCGGTGCTGGTGGGGCTGGGCCTGGGCTACCGCTTCTGAACGGTACAGGCTACGGCCGTCATTGGTGGGCTGGCGCCGCATGGCGCCAGCCCTTTTTTTCTGCCTGGAGAGGCTGGAACACAAAAAAAGGGGCTCGCCTCGGCGAGCCCCTTTGCTCATCTCATGGCACCGCCAGGGAGCGGTGCCTGCCGTTCATGCCATCAGGCGCTGCGGCGGCGGCTGATCAGGCCAGCGCCTGCCAGTGCCAGGCCGATCAGGGCCAGCGATCCGGGCTCGGGCACCTGCAGCGGGTTGGTGGAAATGGTCAGGCCCCAGGGCAAGGCGTTGCTTTGGTTCTCAATGGTGGTGAAGCCAGTGCAGCCATTGGCCACGTTGGCAGCAGTGCACACAGCATTGGGCAGCGTGCTCAACACATTGCCTGCGAGCGGGAAGGCATTCACGTAGTAGTCAATGCCGCCGTAGTTGAACGTTTCGTTGAGCAGCGGGCTGTCGAGCAGCACGAAGATGTCGTTGCAGGGGTTACCGGGCGGGCTGGCTGCGGCGCAGGTTCCGGCGGAATTCGTGGTTTCGACAAACTTGATCTTGTAATTGATCGTTTGCAGCGGTTCACTACTCCCGGCTGGATTAGTGGCCTGAACCGTCATCGCAACCGACAGTGTTGCGGATGTCAAAGTAGTGCTGCCGCCCTGAAGAACGTAGTTGTTATGCGTCAGCGTGACGCTGTCTGCAAGGTAGGGAGCGGCCTGCGGGGGGGGTCAGTCCGAAATATGTCTGGATGTATTGTTCGCCTGGATTGGTGATGACCAGAGAGCTTTGCTGACCGCCCGTGGTGTTCGGCACACCCCAGGACAAGGTATCGCCGCTATGGGTGACTCCAGAGGGTGCCCAAGCAGTCCATGTGCCGACAGTCGTCACAGCCCAATCGGTGACAGGGGCTGCGTGACCCATGCTGCCGAGGGCCAGGGTGCCTGCAGCGATCAGGATTTTGCCAAGATGCTTCATGATGACTCTCCTATGAGGTGGGTGGCGTATAAGGCTGTCTGGTTGCTGGTTTTGGCCAGTTGCTGACGCTTCAAACCGCCTCATTTTAGTGAGGCATGAAACATGCCAAAATTCTAATATTTACTAAGTCATTGAAAAACAAGAAGAATCTTTGGCCGCCAGAATGGTGCACGATTTTTGTGTCAAATAAACCGACACTCAAACCGGGGCCGCCGCCAGGTAGTCGAACTTGCGTTCATAGTCCAGCGCGGGGCGCCATGGGAATTCCTCCGGCCCGAGTACCTGCACCTGCAGGTTGGCCAAACCGCTCTCTGCGCCCAGTTGCGCCAGCCGCCGGGCCAGCTCAAGGGTGGCGGCCTGTGCCATGTTGGCCTGCAGGGTGAGGCGAGGGCGTCCATCGCCTGCAGGCTCCAGGCGAAAGGCTCCACTCAATTGGTCGGCAATGGCGTGATCGCGGTAGATCAGCTCCTTGATGGCCTCGACCGATGGCAGGCCGGTACGGCGATCCTTGATGCGCCCCTGTACCAGCGCCACGGGCAGCCACGGGGCCTGCACACCGGCCAGGGCAGCGGCCTGTTGTGCGTCCTGCGCCGGCACCAGCCGGGCCATGTCGCCGGTGGCGTAGCGCGGCAGGGCAATGACGTTGCCGGCGCCCAGCATGGTGATGCACAGCTCGCCAAAGCCATTCGCGTCGGGGTTCAGCACCTCCAGGTGGGTGCGCAGCGGGTTGTAGCAGAACACCGAGGGCAGGGCGTCCGGTGGCGCACCGCCGCACAGCAGCTGCGCCAGGGCCGGGTTGCCACGCATGGCGCGGCGCATGCGTATGGTCTCGCGCGTTTCAAACAGCAGGTTCAGGCCCAGCTCGCCTACGCCGAACGAGCTGCCCACCAGGCGGTGCGGGTCGTGGTCGATGGCTATGCCCATGCGCGCGGCGATGTAGTCGCGCTGGGTCTCCACCAGCACCTCTTCGCCCAGAATCACGCTGGTGCCGAGGGCGCGCCAGTCCACGCCCACGGCTTGTGCCTCGTCCAGCAGCCGGCGGATGAACATCGGGTCGGTGCACAGCAGGGTTTGTGCAAAGCCTGGGCCCACGTCACGCAGGATGGAGCAGGCCATGTCCTCGCGCACGCTGACATTGGCCACGGCCACCGCGCGCGAGCGAAACACCACCCCCATGGGCAGACAGTTGACGAGCAGCGTGGGCTTGTCGTCCACGCCAAAAATGTCCTGCAGGCCCAGGTCGATGTCGAACCAGGCCTCTTCGTACTGTTCGCGCGCCGTCAGGCGAAAGCCGTAGCTGCGTCCGCCCCGACCGGAGCTGGTCAGCACATCGGCCAGCGTGGTGGCGGGCAGCGGCCGGGCCAGCTGGGCGAGCGCAAAGCGCTCGAAGGTGTTGGCCTTGGTGAGTACGGGCAGGCTGGTTAGATCGGTTTGGGGGCCAATGCCGGATGGGTTGATGCCGCTTTCTTGCAGCAGGGTCCGGTAGGCCGGGCTATGCCGGGCGGCGTCCATGCAGGCGCGCAGTGCGCTGCTTTTTGAGCGGGCAAGCATGCCTGCGCCGCCCATGCGCCGGCCCTGCTTCAACAAAAAGCCGCGCAGGGTGCGCACGGCGCCAGCGGGCAGCAGCGAGAGCCAGCCCATTCAGTTCAAGACTGTGCCAGCGGCGCTCGCATCCAGGCGAGCAATGCCGGGTCGCGCTGGCCAACCTGGTACTCAAGCACCCGAAGATCTGCGACGTAGGGGGCCACGGGGCCGTAGTAGTCGGTAAACGGGCCAATCTGCTGAAAACCGAAGTTCATGCGGGCGAGTATGCGCGCCAGGGAGCGCTCCATGGCAGCGTACCAATAACGGATGTTGTTGTTCACGCTGTACACATACATCTCGCGGTACAGCGTGAGCATGATTTGCGGCGATGGGTTGCGCTGGTCGTTGGCCCGCGGCGCTTCGGCGGGCGTTTCGGCCAATGGAAACCCGGCGGGGGGCAGTTCGCCAAGACGCCGGCGGTAGTTCTGGTGCACCATCAGCCTGCTGATTTCGGCCGACTGCGCGGGCGGGGGCAGGATGACGTTGTCGAGAATCGAGACGCAGTGGGTCTGGAACGGAAAGCTCTGCAACGCGTCAGGAAACACCAGCCGCACGTACCCCACCAGCTGTTCTGCTTCATTCAGCGCCGCGAAATGCGCAGAGTTGGCGTCGTGCTCGTCCGTTTCACGCTTCTCGGGGTAGTCATCGGGTGCCAGGAAGCCGCATTCCTCACAATAGACTTGGTAGCGTAGCTCCTCTATGGACTTGAAAAATGCCTTGTCGCGACTGGGTTGCACGGCGTGGCCGGAGAAGTTGACCGAGAACTTTTGTTGAGGCTGCGAAACGGCAGGCATGTTAGCTGCTCCTTCTGGTATTTGGACGACTGGAGGGTTCTGGCGACGAGATGCGGCGCCTTTTCAGCGGGCCGCGCATGCCAAAAAAAGATGATTGGGCAGGCTCGCTGCGCAATCTGCGTCCATGATCCTGTAGTACGGCAAATCCATGGATATTCTTAGTCAAATTCGTAACAAAATAATATTTGATAGCTAGTTATGACTATGTCGATCTCGCTTGTATACGGTCTTGATGTTCATCAATTCGATGGCATTCTCTGATAGGCCTGTTGCTGTATTGCGGGCTTACCCAGTGGTGTTTTCCCTTGATGACCTGTCAGAGGGCATGCGGGTGGTTGCCAAAGCGATGCGCCATGGCCGGTTGGGGCTGCATTTGCATATCGCTATCGAAATTTGCCATTTGGCAACATTTTCTGGAGCATCCAGCGGTTGCCCCAGGCGGCGGCCGCGACGGGCTATCAAACTCCCAGGTGCTTCGGGGCAAACTATCATCGTCAGCGCGCTGGCTCTGCCGGGTTCATGCCAATGTCGGCCGTTGAACTCATGGAGCTTGGCAACGATGCCAATACCCCGGTACAAAAAAACTTCCTGGAGAACGAAAAATGATGGCTATCGCGTCCCGCATTGTTTTTTTTGCGGCCTCTCTTGCAACTGCCCTGCCGGTATCCGCTGCCAGCGACGCCGCGGGTCAGTCGGCCAACGCATCCAGCGGCACGCCGCAAGGCCTCATGCATCGCACCTCTTTGGCTGCCGACCGGCTGCCACCGGGGTTGCTCGGCACGCAAGGCGTCACTGCGCCCGATGAGGGTGTGGTCGCGGATATGGCGCTGATCAACACCCTGCTGCAGCAGGGCAAGATCGACCAGGCGCTCAAGGCCATAGACGCGCTGCAAAAAAAGCGCCCCGCCGACGTGGTGCCACCCTTCCTGCGCGGGCGCGCCCTGCTGCAAAAGGGCGACAAGGCCGGCGCACGCAAGGCCATGGAGCAGGCGCTGCAGATCGATGCCAACTTCTTCCCGGCCATCGGCGTGCTGGCGGTCATTGATAACGCCGAAAACCACCCCGACGAAGCCCGCGCCCGGCTGGAGGCCGCCATCGGGCAGCAGCCGGGCAATATCCAGGCCTACCAGTTGCTGCTGGAGCTGCGCGCCGCCCATGGCGCCGACAAGGCCGAGCTGACCGCCATCCTGCGCCGTGCGGTGGAGGCCGCGCCTAAGAACCCGTTGGCGCATCAGTTTCTGGTTGAGTTCCTGCTGCGCAGTGGCGAGCACAAAGAGGCCCTGGCCGCGGCGCAGAATGCCGTTGCCGCATTACCCGACAAGGCGCAGTTGCTTGACGCCCAGGGGCGCGCACAAGCGGCGAATGGTGAATTTGACCAGGCCCAGGCCAGCTTCAACCGCATGGCGGCGCTGCAACCCCAGTCGCCCCAGCCCTACCTGCGCATGTCCACCGCCTACCTGATGGCGGGCGACCGCGCCGCGGCCGCGGATAAGCTGCGCAAGGCGCTCGATATCGACCCCAGCCTGCTCGAGGCCCAGCAAGGCCTGGTCAACCTGGCCATGGCGGCCAACAAGCCTGACGAAGCACTGGCCATCGCCCGCACGGTGCAGAAACAACGGCCCAGGGAGCAGGCAGGTTATCGCCTGGAAGGTGATATCCACGCCGCTGGCAAGGCCTGGGATCAAGCGGCCGAGGCTTACCGTACGGGCATCAAGCTGTCCGACAGCCCCGAGCTGGCCGTGCGCCTGCACAGCGCCCTGCAGAGTGCCGGCAAGAAACCGGATGCCGACCGCTGGGCCGCGGACTGGACACGCAGCCACCCCAAGGACGCCAGCTTCCCCTTCTACCTGGGCAGCCAGGCCCTGAGCCGCAACGAGTTGCCCGAGAGCCTGCGCCAGTTCGAGCGCACGCTGACACTGCAGCCGGACAACGCCATCGCCCTGAACAACCGCGCCTGGATCAAGGGCCAGCTGGGCAAGGAAGGCGCCCTGGCCGACGCCGAGCGCGCCAACACCCTGGCGCCCAACCAGCCACCGCTGATGGACACCTGGGCCATGCTGCTGTCGGCGGCCAACCAGCACGACAAGGCGGTAGAGCTGCAGAAGAAGGTGGTGCAGCTGCAGCCACAGCAGCTGGGCTACAAGCTGAACCTGGCCAAGATCTACCTCAAGGCCGGGCGCAAGGATGCGGCCAGGCCGCTGGTGGATGAACTGTCTGCCGCCGGGGACAAATTTCCCGGGCAGGCCGAGGTGGCGGAGTTGAAGAAGGCCTTGTGAGGGGTATTGCCGCAGTCTCATGTTTATCAAAAAACATAGCTGACAGCGCCCAATGGTAAAGGGCTACGGCCAAAAAATGCCATAGGCGGCTAAACCGCTGCCTGCCATGGCCGGCGCGATCGGGCAAGCCTTGGCGCGGGATTTGCGCGCTCGTCCTACCCGCGGTGCGGGCCATGGCTGGCTGGTGGGCGGTGCCGGGTTCACTACGCTGCGGCGTTATGCCCGTCATTGCCCAGTCCCAGTCCAAGTCCCAGCGCATTGCGCACATCCTGCATGGCCCTGAACCACGGCGGGGGCTGCCGGCGGCGGGGGCGCTCCTGGATCGCCGGCAGGAGATCACACGCGCCTTGCTGGCGCCAAGGGCGAGCATCTCGCCCAAGTATTTCTATGACCAGCGCGGCTCCGAGCTGTTCGAGGCCATCACGCGCCTGCCCGAGTACTACCCCACGCGCACCGAACAGGCTCTGTTGCAGCAGCATGGCCAGGCCATTGCGGCTGCCGTTGGCAGCGGCGGCGTGGTGATAGAGCCCGGAGCCGGCAACTGCGCCAAGGGATTGGCGCTGTGCCGCAGCCTGGCGGCCACGCATTTCGTGGGCGTGGATATTTCGCTGGCCTACCTGCAGGGCGCGGTGGCGCGCCTGCGCCAGGCGCTGCCGGGCCTGGATGCGCGCGCCGTGGGCGGCGACATCACGGCGGGCGTGCGGCTACCCGCCGATATTCCGCGCCAGCGGCGTCTGGTGTTCTACCCGGGGTCGTCCATCGGCAACTTCGACCCGCCGCAGGCCGTGGCGCTGCTGGCGCAGATGCGTGCGCTGGCTCTGCCCGGCGGTGGCCTGCTGATCGGCATAGACCTGCCCAAGGACAGGGCCGTGCTGGAGGCCGCCTATGACGATGCGGCGGGCGTGACAGCGGCCTTCAACCGCAATGTGCTGGCACATCTGAACCACCTGATAGGCAGCGACTTTGCCCCGCAGTGCTGGCGCCACCGGGCGTTCTTCAACGCCGCTGCGTCGCGCATAGAGATGCACCTGGAGGCCTGCGGCCCGCAGCGCGTGCGCTGGCCCGGCGGCGGTCGCGATTTTGCCGCCGGCGAGGCGATCCATACCGAGAACAGCTACAAGCATGCGCTGCCGGCCTTTACCGCGCTGCTGTGCCAGGCGGGTTTTGCCAGCACCCAGCATTGGACGGACGAGCGCGGCTGGTTTGCCATGGTGTACGCCCGGGCGTGAGGATGCGCCCCACCATGAACCAGAGCACCGACACCACCACAGCGCAGGCGCGCAACGACGATGCGGTGGGCCGCTACCTGACCGTGCGCGCCGCCACCGAGGCGCTGGCGCGGCCGCTGTCGGCCGAGGACTGCTGCGTGCAGTCCATGCCCGACGCCAGCCCCGCCAAATGGCATCTGGCACATACCAGCTGGTTCTTCGAAACCTTCATCCTGGAGCGTTGCGAGAGCGACTTTGTCGCGTTCGACGCGGCGTTTCGCGTGCTGTTCAATTCCTACTACCAGGGCGTGGGGCGCCAGCACCCGCGCCCGCAGCGCGGCCTGCTGACGCGGCCGTCGCTGGCCACCGTGCTGGCCTACCGCGCCGACGTCGATGCGCGCATGCTCCGCCTGCTGCAGCAAGATGGCTTGCCGGAGCCCATCTGGAGTTTGTTGGAGCTGGGGCTGCAGCACGAGCAGCAGCACCAGGAGCTGCTGTTGACCGACATCAAGCATTTGCTGTGGTGCAACGCGTTGTGGCCCGCCTACCGAGATGCCCCGGCGGTGGCAGACAGCGAGGCGGCTGCGCCCAGCGACTGGCAGCCGTTCGAGGGCGGCCTGGTGCAGACAGGCCATGCAGGCGCGGGCTTTGCCTTCGACAACGAACTGCCGCGCCACAGCGTCTTTCTGCAGCCCTATGCGCTGGCAACGCGGCCGGTGACGAATGCCGAGTACCTGGCCTTCATGGCCGATGGTGGTTATGCCAACCCCGCGCACTGGCTGGCCGAGGGCTGGGACTGGTGCCGCGGCCAGCAGATCACCCACCCGCTGTACTGGCGTGAGGAGGAGGGCGCCTGGAGCGAGTTCACGCTCTGGGGTGGCCAGCCGCTCGCGCCGCACCAGCCGGTGGTGCACCTGTCGTACTACGAGGCCGATGCCTATGCCCGCTGGGCCGGCGCGCGCCTGCCCACCGAGGCCGAATGGGAAGCGGCCGCAGGCCAGGCGGATTCCCAGGGGCATTTCGCCGACAGCGGGTTGTTCCAACCCCTGCCGGAACGCCAGCAGGGGGCAGGGCTGCGGCAGATGTTTGGCGATGTCTGGGAATGGACCCAGTCCAGCTACGCGCCATACCCCGGCTTTGCCACAGCGCCGGGCGCGGTGGGTGAGTACAACGGCAAGTTCATGGTGAACCAGTATGTGCTGCGCGGCGGCTCCTGTGCCACGCCGGCGGGCCATGTGCGCGCCAGCTACCGCAACTTCTTTCCGGCCGCGGCGCGCTGGCAGTTCACGGGCGTGCGACTGGCGCGCGATATGCGCTGAATGCTTTCAAAAGCATAGCTTCCAGCGCTTGCTGTATAAGCGCCGGAGGCTAAAAATGCCTCACTATGTACATGTGGCAGATGCCCCTCACCCCTCCCGGGGGCGGCAGCGAGACGCTGTGCGCTGCAGGCTGTCCAGTTCCCCGCAGGCGGCACTGGAGCCGCAGCCTTCAGCCCCAAGGGGGCGAGGGCGGCCGGTTGCGCCGGTTTTACTCCCCTCTCCCTCTGGGGTTGTGTATGCACACATCTTTTTTATAGCATTTCAGGCAACATCGACAACGCTTTGCGGCTGTTTCTCCCTCTCCCCCAAGGGGGCGAGGGAGTTAAAACCGCGCCAAACAAGCGTTGCGTGCTATCGAAAGATGTGTACATACACAAGCCCTCTGGGAGAGGGTGAGGGCCTGCGGCCTGCTCTGAGGCATGTCGCCAATCAGGCCAAAAATGCTTAAACCGCGTCCAGCGCCTGGGTCAGATCGGCCATCAGGTCGTCGATGTGCTCAATGCCTATCGACAGGCGCACCATGCCTTCGCTCACGCCGGCCTTGGCCAGTTCGTCGGCGTCCAGCTGGCGGTGCGTGGTGGAGGCTGGGTGCGTGGCCAGCGACTTGGCGTCGCCAATGTTGACCAAGCGCGTGAACAGCTTGAGCGCGTCCAGGAAGCGCGCTCCGGCGGCGCGTGCGTCGCCGTCCCCGGCCTTCAGGCTGAACGACAGAATGCCCGAGGCGCGCCCGCCAAGCTGGCGCTGCACCAGCGCATGGTCGGGGTGATCCTTCAGGCCCGCATAGCGCACCCATTCCACCTTGGGGTGTTTTTGCAGTGCCTCGGCGATGGCCTGCGAGTTCTCGCAAATGCGGTCCATGCGCAGGTGCAGGGTCTCTATGCCCTGCAGGATCAGGAAGGCGTTGTGCGGCGACAGGGCGGCGCCGGTGTTGCGCAGCGGCACCACGCGCACGCGGCCGATGTAGGCGGCCGGGCCCAGGGCCTCGGTGTAGACCACGCCGTGGTAGCTCACGTCGGGCTCGTTCAGGCGCTTGAAACGCTCCTTGTGCTCCGCCCAGGGGAACTTGCCGCTGTCGACCACCGCGCCGCCAATGCTGTTGCCATGGCCGTTCAGGTACTTGGTCAGGGCATGCACCACGATGTCGGCGCCATGCTCGAAGGGGCGCAGCAGGTAGGGGCTGGGCACGGTGTTGTCCACGATCAGCGGCACGCCGTGGGCATGGGCCACGTCGGCCAGCGCCCGGATGTCGGTCACGTTGCCCAGCGGGTTGCCGATGGATTCGCAGAAGATGGCCTTGGTGCGCGCGTCGATCAGCGGGGCAAAGCTGGCCGGGTCGCGCGCGTCGGCAAAGCGCACCGTCAGGCCCTGCTGCGGGAAGGTGTGGGCGAACAGGTTGTAGGTGCCGCCATACAGCGTGCTGGCTGACACGATGTTGTCGCCGGCCTCGGCAATCGCCTGGATGGCATAGGTGATGGCCGCCATGCCCGAGGCCACGGCCACCGCGCCAATGCCGCCTTCGAGCGCCGCGACGCGCTTTTCCAGCACGTCGTTGGTTGGGTTCATGATGCGCGTGTAGATGTTGCCCGGCACCTTCAGGTCAAACAGGTCGGCGCCATGCTGGGCGCTGTCAAAGGCATAGGCCACCGTCTGGTAGATGGGTACGGCCACGGACTTGGTGGTGGGGTCGGGCGTGTAGCCGGCGTGGACGGCCAGGGTTTCGATGCGCATCGGTGTCTTCCTTGGGTTGGGTTGTAGCAACCGGGCATTGTCGGTCAAGGCGCGGCCTGCCCGGATCAATGCCTGGCTATGGGCTGATCTGCGGCCGCGTGCGGTAGAACTGCATGGGCTGGGCCAGCATGTCCTTCTGGTGCTGGTGGATGACGGACTTTTTCATCCTGCCCACCACATGCATCTCGCAGGGCTTGCAGTCAAAGACCAGCTTGAGCTTTTCCTTGCCGTTGATGAGCAGCAAGGGCTCGGCCTTGATGGTGCCCTTGACGCCGATGACGCCCTTGGCCTGCTTGGGGCACAGGCTCATGCTGTAGCGCACGCAGTGCTTGGTGATCATCAGGCTGACCTCGCCTTCTTCTTCCTTGCTTTCATACGCCGCGTCTATCACCTTCACGCCGTGCTTCATATAGAAGTCGTGCGCCTTTTGGTTGTAGACGTTGGCCAGGTAGCTCAGCGTGTCTTCGGGGAATGGCGTGGGCGGTTCGACCGGCAGGGCGCGCGGCAGGCGGATGAAACCCTTGGCGCGGGCGGCTTCAAGCTGGGCCACGGCGTCCCGGCGCAACTGGTTCAGGCTGGAGGCGGGAACGAACCAGGGCTGGTTCATGCGCAGGGAGATGTCGTTGATCTCAAAAATCGTAGTGCCAAAGCGCCCCAGTTGTTCGCGCAGCGTGGCTTCGGCCTTGGCGGCGTCGGTGGCGGCCTGGTGCGCCTGCGCCAGGCTGGCGCTGCCGACGAAGCCGTCCTCGTCGGTCAACGTCAGGGCAAAGCCGTCGGCGGTCTCCGCCAGTGCCGCCCACAGGCCTATGCGCCGGTCGCTGGATTTTTTCTCCAGCGTGCGCACCCAGTCCATGTCGCGGTTGCGGTTGATCTCCAGGCCCTTGCGCAGATCCTTGAACTCGGCCATGTCGTTCTTGGGGAAGACGCGCCAGATGCCCTTTTTGGCGCTCACGCTTTCGGCGCGGTTGATGTGTACGCCGACGAGCTCTTTTTGCAGGTCGTAGTAGCACAGGCCATCGCCGTTGTGCAGCATGGTGGCCTTGTCGCTTACCTCCAGCTCGAACCACTTGTCGCCCAGCTGGGTGACCCAGCCAATGGCGCGGCCCGGGGTCTTGGGCGTGTCGAAGGCGCCGATGTCATCCTTGCGGCCGTTGACGAAGTAGTCGGTGAACTCGCGGTTGAAGTTCTGATCGGGGTCGGGTGTGAAGCTAAAGGTGGTGCGCCCGCTTGATGCGCGCGCAAATTCGCCTTCTTCAATGATCTCGTCGAGCAGCTTGCGGTAGTGCGCCGTGATGTTCTTCACATAACCCAGATCCTTGTAGCGACCCTCGATCTTGAAGCTGCGCACGCCGGCGTCGATCAGTGCGCGCAGGTTGTCACTCTGGTTGTTGTCCTTCATCGACAGCACATGTTTTTCGTGCGCGATGATGCGGCCGGCGCCGTCCAGCACCTCGTAGGGCAGGCGGCAGGCCTGGTTGCAGTCGCCGCGGTTGGCGCTACGGCCGGTATGGGCGTGGCTGATGAAGCATTGGCCCGAATAGGCCACGCACAGCGCGCCGTGCACGAAAAATTCGATGGTGGTTCTGGCGGGGTCGGTGGCGGCGCGGATGGCGGCGATTTGCGCCAGGTCGAGCTCGCGCGCCAGCACGATCTGCGACAGGCCCGCGTCCTGCAGAAAGCGCGCCTTCTCGGGCGTGCGGATGTCGGTTTGGGTGCTGGCATGCAGCTGGATCGGCGGCAGGTCCAGTTCCAGCAGGCCCATGTCCTGGATGATGAGCGCGTCGGCCCCGGCCTCATAGACCTGCCAGGCCATGCGGCGTGCGTCCTCCAGCTCGTCGTCGCGCAGGATGGTGTTGAGGGTGATGAAGATGCGGCTGTTGAAGCGGTGCGCGTGCGCAATCAACCGTTCCAGGTCGCGGATGTCGTTGCCCGCCGTGGCGCGCGCGCCGAAGGCCGGGCCGCCAATGTAGACGGCGTCGGCGCCGTGGTTGATGGCGGCCATGCCGATATCGGCGTCGCGCGCGGGGGAGAGCAGTTCTAGCAGGTGGGGACTCAGGGACATAGGGGTCGGATTATCCCAGTGCGGCTACATTCCTGCCTTGCCCCCATGCCAGCTGCGCCCATGCGGCCAGGGCTGCAATTGGCGGGTCCAGGCCTGGCGTGGAGTTGGCAGCGGATACGGGAGGGACGAGCGATGCGCATGATCTGGGGATTCATTGGACTGTTGATTGCCTTGGCCATCGTCGCCATGCTGGTGAAGAAGCAAATCGGCGCTACACGCATCGCCGTGCCGCCGGCCGTGCAGGGGCAAGGCGCGCCCATCGACGGCGCGGCGCCCACCGCGCGTACCCAAGGCCAGCAGGTGCAGCAGCAGATCCGGCAGCAGCTGGACACGCTCATGCAGCAGCCACGGGCCCTGCCGGACGATACTCAGTAAAATATGCCTCTAGCGCTTTATGTATAAGTGCTATAAGCTATAAATAAATGAGTAAACTCGATGACACCAGCTGGATGCAGGCGGCCCTGGTCGAGGCGCGCGCGGCGCAGCAGGCCGGCGAGGTGCCCGTGGGCGCGGTGCTGGTGCGCGATGGCCAGGTGATCGCCAGCGGGCGCAACGCCCCGATTGCCTGCCACGACCCCACGCAGCATGCCGAGATGGCGGCCCTGCGCGTGGCGGCGCAGCAGCTGGGCAATTACCGGCTGGACGGCTGCACGCTCTACGTCACGCTGGAGCCCTGCGCCATGTGCGCCGGCGCCATGCTGCACGCGCGGCTGCCGCGCGTGGTCTATGGCGCCGCCGACCCGAAGACGGGCGCGGCGGGTTCGGTGGTGAACCTGTTTGCCGAGCCGCTTCTCAACCACCAGACCCAGATCGAAGGCGGCGTGCTGGCCGAGGAGTGCGGGGCGCTCTTGCAGAATTTTTTCAGTGAACGCCGCCGCGCCCAGCGTGCGCGGCGGCTGGCCGCCCACCCGCTGCGCGACGATGCGCTGCGCACGCCCGAGAGCGCGTTTGCCGACCTGCCCGGCTATCCCTGGGCGGCGCACCATGTCAGCGACCTGCCGGCACTCGCTGGGCTGCGCCTGCATTACCTCGACGAAGGGCCCAGGCAGGCGCCGCGCAGCTGGCTGCTGCTGCATGGTGGCGCTGGCTGGAGCTACCAATACCGTCACCTGCTGGCCGCCCTTGTCGAAGCCGGCGAGCGCGTGCTGGTGCCTGACCTGATCGGCTTTGGCAAGAGTGACAAGCCCAAGCAGCAGGCCGCGCATGGCCAGGCCTGGCATGTCCAGGTGCTGCTGGAGTTGATGCAGCGGCTCGACCTGCGCCATGTGGTGCTGGTGGAGCAGGGCGGCACCTGGCACCAGCTGGCCCAGGCCGCGCCTGAGCGCATTGCGGGCTTGCTGACACTGCAGGTGCCGGCGCCGCAGGGCCTTGCCTACCGCTTGCCATTTCCCGACGCTGGCCACCGTGCCGGGCCGCGTGCCTTTGCCGGATGGGTGGTGGATCGTGGCTCCCTGCCCGCGCAGTTGCCACGCCTGGCGGAACGCTGTGCGCTCGATCAGCCAGCAGAGGCCCGGGCCTTGGCGGCACGCGCTGTGGAATACTTTCGCCTTTGATTTCTGGGGGCCTTCTTGCCGATGGCGCCCGCCAGCCACGGAGCGCGCCCGCAAGGGTGCGACACACCGCCTTGTCCCAAGACCACGACCACCACCACTGCGGCCACGACCATGGCCCGCGCCACATCTACATCTATTCCCCCTCGGGCGCGGTGCGCGACAAGGCGGCGTTCCGCCGCGGCATCAAGCGCCTGCAGGCCATGGGCCATGAGGTCGAGGTGGACCAGGATGCCCTGGCCAGCCATACGCGCTTTGCTGGCGACGATGCCACGCGCCTGGCCGCCATCCACCGCGCGGCCTCCAGCGGTGCCGACGTGGCGCTGATCAGCCGCGGCGGTTATGGCATCACGCGCATCCTGCCAGGCATCAAGTACAAGGCCCTGGCCAAGGCGGTGGAGCGCGGCACGCAGTTTGTCGGCGTGAGTGACTTCACAGCGCTGCAGCTGGCGCTGCTGGCCCGCACCGGCGCCACCACCTGGGCCGGCCCGGCCCTGGTGGGCGACCTGGGGGTGGAAGGCGAGCCGGACGACATCATGCTTGCCTGCCTGGATGACTTGTTCACCGGCCATGGCGAGGGCAGCGGCTGGCGCATGCATGCCGAGAAACCCCTGGCCGATGGCCGACCCGCGGTGCGCGACATCTACGTGAAAAAAGCCTGTTTGTGGGGCGGCAACCTGGCCGTGTTGTGCTCTCTCGTGGGCACGCCCTATTTGCCGCAGATCGAGGGCGGTGTGCTGTTCCTGGAGGACGTGGGTGAGCACCCCTACCGCATCGAGCGCCTGCTGACCCAGCTGTTGCATGCCGGTGTCTTGTCCAGGCAAAAGGCGATGGTGCTGGGCCAGTTCAACGGCTACCAGTTGGCTGCGCACGACAAGGGTTTCAAGCTGCAAAGCGTGGTTGATTGGCTGCGCACCCAGATCAAGGCCCCCGTGCTCAGCAACCTGCCGTTCGGCCATGTGCCGACCAAGGTGCTGCTGCCCGTGGGGGCCGAGGTGTCACTGTCAGTTGAGGGGCGTGACGCGCTGATCTACTGGGGGCATGCGCATTGAGCATTCTTGCCCTTGTGCAGGCGATGGCGGTGACCCTGCCGGGTACCGCGTTGCCGACGGGTTCATGCTTGGCCGTTATTTGCGTGTCAACGTTTGTCAATGTCCAGCCAGGGGTGGCGGCATATGAATGCGCCTGGTTGCAATCCGTATAAGATAAAGCTCTTGCAATTTGTAACCTTCGGTGGCTGCCCCATGCCGCGACATGGGCTTGCAGACCGGAAGTGACATTCATGACAGGGAATAAAGCGTGAGTTCCAGCACAACCGTTGTGTTTGCAGACATGGCCGGTAGCACGGCGCTGTTTGAAACGCTCGGCAATGAGCAAGCCGCCGCGTTGGTGACGCGGCTCACGCAGGGCATCGGCGTTTGCGTGCAGGACCATGGCGGGCGCGTGATCAAGAAGCTGGGCGACGGCGTGCTGGGTGTTTTTGCCCAACCAGGCCAGGCCGTGGCGGCGTCGGTGGCCTTGATGCGTGAGCACCGCCAGTGGCTGCAGTCCCAGCCTCAGGCGCTGCGGGTCGAAATCCATGTCGGCCTGGCCAGTGGTGAGGTGGTCGAGGTCGATGGTGATTGCTATGGCGATGCCGTGAACGTGGCCGCCCGTTTGTGTGACCTGGCCGGCGGCGCCGAGGTGTGGGCCACCCAGGCCGTGGTGGCCGACCTGGTGCCGGCGTGGGGCGTGAGTTTCATTCGCCTGGGCCATGTCGAGGTGCGCGGCAAGGCCGAGGCCCAGGTGATGTACCAGGTCGAATGGCGCGAGGATGCAGAGGCCGACTGCACCATGCATTCCGATCTGATGAGCGAGCTCAATCGGATAGACGATCAGCCGGTCGCCGAGATCCAACTCTCCGGGCCCGGTGGACAACGGCTTCGGGCTTCGTCTGGATCGCCAGTTCAGCTGGGGCGTGCGGCCGACTCAGATCTGTGCCTGATCGATCCCAGGGTATCGCGCGTGCACGCCAGGTTGGAATGGCGCCAGGGAGCCTTTGTGCTTACCGATCTGAGCAGCTTTGGCACCTGGGTGCGTTTCGCCGGCAGTGAGACAGCCGTGCAGTTGCGCCGCGACAACTGTCTGCTGCATGGTTCGGGGGAGATCGCGCTGGGCGTGTCCTTTGCCGATGGCAATGCACCCATCATCGGTTTTCAGGTTTCGGACAGCGGCACGCGCCCGGTTTGAGGCGCGCCTGATGTGCTGACGTCCGTTGTTGGCCTTCCGGCGCTGGAGACTACTGACCGGCCGGCTTGAGCAGAGTGGACTCGATCTTGTTGGCCAGCTGGGCCACGGCCAGGGCTGCGGGGCAGCCCGGCATTTGCTGCATCAGCAACTGGCGCCGCATCACGGCCTCGCGTACCGAGGGGTCGGCCGGGATGTCACCCATGTGCACCAGCCGCATCGGACGGCCGGTATCCGTGGTCACAAAGCGATCCAGCACCTGCTGCAACTGGCCGGTGATGGCGCGGCCGTCGCCCGGGCGCGCGGCCTGGTTGACCACCAGGCGCACCTGCTGGCGCTTTTGCTGGGTGGCCAGCACCTTGATGGCGGCATAGGCGTCGGTCAGCGAGGTGGGTTCGGGCGTGGCCACGATCAGTACTTCCTGCGCCAGCGACACGGAAAACAGCACCACGTCGGAGATGCCGGCACCGGTATCGAGCAACACCACGTCATAGCGCGGCGCCAGCGTCTGGATGATGTTGAAGAGTTCGTTGCGCACCTCGGGTGTGAGGCGCGAATACTCCACCATGCCGGAACCGGCCAGCACCACCGAAAACCCTCCGGTTGCCTGGATGACGGCGTCATCCAGCCTGGCCTTGCCGGTGAACACATCGTGCAGCGTGACCTTGGGGTGCAGGTTCAGCACCACGTCCAGATTGGCCAGGCCCAGGTCGGCATCCAGCACCAGCACGCGGTGGCCACGGCGCGTCAGGGCCGCCGCCAGGTTGGCGGAGACAAAGGTCTTGCCCACGCCGCCCTTGCCGCTGGTGATGGCGATGATGCGGGCATCGACCGGTGGGTTGGCAGTGGGCTTGCCGGCGGCCTCGGTTGCGGGCGTACCGGTGGTGGAGTTCGTTGAAGGGGACAGCGCGTCGTTCATCGCTTGACTTTCAGTGGGCGCTGCCAGTGGGTGCATCCACGGGTGGGGGCAGGTCGCCCCATCCGGATGGGGTGTACAGGGGGCCAAACAGCAAACTCTTCTCCTCGGCGCTGACGCTGCTGTCGGGTTGTTCTTCGATACTGACTCGGTTGCGCCCGGCGAGCTTGGCTTTGTACAGCTCGGCATCGGCGCGGTCTATCCACAGGTTGGTGGTGCTGCGTATCCATTGCAATGCAAAGGCACCGCCGATGCTGACCGTGACGTTCAGCGCCAGCGAGGGCGATATGCGCACCGGCGTGGCCTCGATGGCGCGGCGCATGCGCTCGGCGACCACGCGGCCAAAGCCAAACTGGCATGCGGGCAGGACGATGGCGAACTCTTCGCCGCCGTAGCGGGCCACGGTATCCATGGGGCGCACGCAGGACTCGAGCGTGCGTGCCACCGACTGCAGCACGATGTCCCCGGCCAGATGGCCGTGGCTGTCATTCACGCGCTTGAAATGGTCGATGTCCAGCATCAGCAGCAGGGCGCCTTCGCCGGAGCGTGCCACGCGGTCGATCTCGCGCTCCAGAACGGCACCCACATGGCGGCGATTGGGCAGGCCCGTGAGCGGATCCTTGAGCGAGAGTTCGCACAAGCCGTCGATCAGGTTCTGCAAATACTGCAACGGCACCTGCTCGCGCAAGGCCTGCTCCGAGCCCAGCGACTGGGCCACCAGCGCATGGGCCGTGGCCAGCTGCAGGTCACGCAGGCGGATGGAAGCGGAGGGCTGTGCGTCAGTCACAAAAAGAAACAAATGGAATGAATCGCAGTGTAGCAGCCTTGCCAGCACTCTTGGGTGACAAGGGGTTGCTGCTGCATCATGGGTGCGGATTTTATGGTGCGGAGAGTGTGGTTTTCAGCGCTGCAACGGCGTCTGTGTCCGTGCGATAGGTGACGAAGTTGGGGCCCGGCACCAGGGCACCGGCACTTTCAAGGCGGCGCTGCACGGGCAGCTTGATGCCGGCCACATGCAGCATGCCGCCCTGGCTCTGCAGCAGGGCGCGCAGGCGCATGAAGGCCTCGACGCCGGTCACGTCGATGCGGTTGATGGGCAGCGCGAACAGGCACAGGTGCAGGAGGTCCGGCCGCTGGGCCAGCTCGTCGGCGACGCGGCGCTCCAGCGCGTTGGCGGAGGCGAAATCGAGCTCCGCGTCCATGCGCAGCGCCAGCACCCGGGGGGCAATGGGCGGAAGCTGCCACAGGTTGCGGTCGCGCAGGCTGCCATCGGCGTGCAGACCGACTTCAATGATGCGTGGGTGCAGGCGCTGGAACAGAAAGTGGCTCAGGTTCATCAAGATGCCGACCAGCACCCCCCAGTACAGGCGCGGCGCGGTGGCCAGCGTCAGGCCAAAGGTGGCCAGGCCAATGACCGTCTCGACGCGTGAAATGCGCCACAGCTGGAACATGGTGCGTGGCTTGATCAGGTTGGTGACGGCGGTCACCACCACCGCGGCCAGTACCGATTGCGGCACGTGGTAGAGCGCCGGCGTGAGCCACAGCAGGGTGGCCAGCACCAGCAGCAGCGCGAACAATGTCGCCCAGCCGGTTTTGGCACCGGCGTACAGGTTGACCGCCGAGCGCGAGAACGAGGCGCTGGTGGCAAAGCTGCCGCACAGGCCCGAGCTCATCTTGGCCAGGCCGTGGGCGATCAGATCCTGGTTCTCGTTCCAGCGCGTGCCGCCCTGCTGGTGCTCCACCTTGGCGCTGGATGCGGTTTCCAGAAAGCTCACCAGGGTGACCACCATCACCGGCATCACCAGGGTGCCCAGCTCGTGCCACGACAGCCAGCCCGGCCAGTAGGGTGAGGGCAGGCCCGAAGGCAGGTGGCCGATCACCGCGCCGTCGGTATCTGCGTAGTCGATGGCCCAACTGATCAGGGCCGCCAACGCGATGAGCACGATGGCGGCGGGAAAGCTGGAACGCCAGCGCTTGGCCAGCACCAAAAAGGCCCAACTGCCCAGGCCAAAAGCCAACGCCGTGAAGTCAAAATGCTGCAGCGATGGACTGCTGGCCAGTGCGCTCCAGCTGGTGCGCAGGCCCAGCAGCGCTGGCAATTGCGATGCCAGGATCAGCAGCGCCGCGGCCTGTGTGAAACCGCCCAATACGGGCGATGTGACCAGATTCAGCAGCCAGCCAAAGCGCACCACGCCCAGCGTCAGCTGCAGCAGCCCCGACAGCAAGGCCATCCATGCCGCCAGCGCCACCCAGTGGGCGCTGCCGGGCTCGGCCATACCAGTAAGGGACGCGCCTATCAGCAGGCTGGTCAGCGCCGTGGGGCCCACGCCCAGGCGGGTGGACGAACTCCAGAGCACGGCCACCAGGGCCGGCACCAGAGAGGCGTAAATGCCCGTCACCAGCGGCATGCCCGCCAGCGCCGCATAGGCCACGCCCTGCGGCACCAGCATCAGGCCCACGGTCATGCCGGCCCAGAACTCCCCTTGCAGCAGCTCGCCCGAGGGGCGTGGCCATGCGAGAAAGGGGAACCAGCGGTGCAGGACGGGTGTGGGCATGGTGGGCGATTGTCACGCCATGCGCGTGGGCCTGCTGTGGAAACGGTCGTTGCCCTAATAATCTGCACATGACTCAAGCACCCGCAGCCGACCTGTCCACCCGTCTCATCCACCACGACTACACGCCGCCCGCGGGCTTCGAGGCGCCGCAGCCGCCCGTGCACAAGGCGTCCACGGTGATCTTTCCCAGCGTGTCTGCGCTGCGCGCGCGCGAATGGAAGGATAAGAGCAGCTATACCTATGGCCTGCATGGCACCCCTACCACCTACCAGCTGGAGGAGCGCCTGGCCACCCTGGAGGGCGGCCTGCAATGCCTGCTGGTGCCCAGCGGCCTGGCGGCGATTGCCACCGTCTCGCTGGCCTTGCTGCGCCAGGGCGACGAGGTGCTGATCCCCGACAACGCCTATGGCCCGAACAAGGCCCTGGCCGAGGTCGAGCTGCGCCACTACGGCATTGCGCACCGCATCTATGACCCGCTCGATCCCGCCGACCTCGCCGCCAAGATCACCGACGCCACGAAACTCGTGTGGCTGGAGGCGCCCGGCTCGGTGACGCTGGAGTTTCCCGATCTGCCCGACCAGGTGCGCATCTGCCGCGCGCGCGGCGTCACCAGCGTTCTGGACAACACCTGGGGCGCGGGCCTGGCCTTCGCCCCCTTTGATTTGATGGGTGACGGGCAGCTGGGCGCGGATATTTCCGTGCATGCCCTGACCAAATACCCCAGTGGCGGCGGCGATGTGCTCATGGGCAGCATCACCACGCGCGACGAGGCGCTGCATCTGCGCATCAAGCTCACGCATATGCGCCTGGGCCTGGGCGTGGGGGCCAATGATGTGGAGGCGGTGCTGCGCTCCCTGCCCAGCATGGCGCTGCGCTACCACGCGCACGACCTGGCGGCGCGCGAGCTGGCGCGGTGGATGGGCACCCAGGCGCCGATCGCCCAGGTGCTGCACCCGGCGCTGCCCGGCTCGCCCGGGCATGACCATTGGCAGGCGCTGTGCGGCGGTGCGCAGGGCGGCCAGGGCGCTGCCGCTGGGTTGTTCAGCGTGGTCATCGATGCCCGCCACAGCCAGGAGCAGGTGGACGCGTTCTGTGATGGGTTACGCCTGTTCAAGATCGGCTACAGCTGGGGCGGCCCGATGAGCCTGGTCGTGCCCTATGACCTCGCGAGCATGCGCGCGCGCGCCACGCCGCAGCTCAAACCCGGCACGGTGGTGCGCTTCTCCATTGGCCTGGAGGCGGTGCAGGATTTGCGTCAGGATCTGGCGCAGGCCATGGAGCGCGCGTTCGCCTGAGCTTGCACGGGCGCAAGCGTGACCATCATGGGGTGGTAGTTTCCTTGATGCGCGACAAGGGTTTCGCTGGGTATGGTTGCTGGCTACGTCACAGCCACCGCACAGCGGGCCCACCGTCATGACCGACTCTTCCACGCCCGCGCCCGCTGCTGCGCCGCCGGCACCACTGGTGCTCAAGCCCCTGGGTTTCAAGGATCCGTTTCGCTGGCTTGCCGGCGGTGTGCGCGACCTGTTGGCCGCGCCCGGTATCGCCGCCTTCTACGGTGCGTGCTTTTGGGGCATGGCGTTGGTACTGGGCTGGGTGTTTCGCTCGCAGCCTGAGTACACCATGTCGCTGGCCAGCGGCTGCCTGCTGGTGGGGCCGTTTCTGGCCATGGGCCTGTATGAAACCAGCCGCAGGCGTGAAGCCGGCCTGCCGCCGGATCTGGGGGTGTCCATCACCTGCTGGGATCGGCATGTGTCCAGCATGAGCATGCTGGTGCTGGTGCTGATCGTGCTGGAGCTGCTGTGGGGGCGGGCATCACTGGTGGTGTTTGCCGTGTTCTTCAATACCGGCATGCCGTCCACCACGGGGGTGATGCAGGCGGTGTTCAACCCGCAGAACTGGCAGTTCGTCGTCGTCTACCTGTTGGTGGGCGGGGTGTTTGCGGCCCTGGTGTTCTCCAGCACGGTGGTGTCCATTCCCATGATTCTTGATCGCGACACGGATGCGCTCACGGCCGGCATCGCCAGCATCCGCGTGGTGCTGGAGAACCCGGGTGTGATGCTGCTGTGGGGGGCGCTGATCACGCTGCTGGTGGCGCTTGCCCTTGCGCCCTGGGGGGCTGGCTTGCTGGTGGTGGGGCCGATGCTGGGGCACGCCAGCTGGCATGCCTACCGTGCGGCGGTGGCAGCGCCGGCGGCCGTCGAAGCGGCAGAGCCGGAGGCTTGAACCCTGGCCTTCAAGGCCCGGGTGCCAGCCCGGCGGCAGGGCGAACCGCAGACGCTCGACGCGGTGCAGGGCGTCAGCGTTTGCGTTTCGATGGTGTGCCGCCTTTGCGCTTGGGGCTGACCTTGGCGGTGGTGTGAGCGGGGGCCTTGCCAGCGGCAGGTCTGGCACCAGTGCGTGCCTGTGCTATGGCGGTGAGGCGTACCGGCAGGTACATCACCACCTTTTCGCCGGCCTTGAACTTGCCTGTGAGCTTCAAATCGTTCCAGTCGGCGACATCGGCGGCCTTGACCTTGTAGCGCTGGGCGATGCTGGCGACCGTGTCGCGCTTGCCGGCGCGCACGGCGGTGCGGCGGGTGACGATTTCGGGGGTGAAGGCGATCTGCCCGTTGTCGGCCACATGCTCGGAGACATCGGCACCTTTGCCGGCGGCACGCGGCACCATCAGGGCCGAGCCGGCCTTGATCATCATGCGCGGCGGTATGCCGTTCATCTGGCGCAGGTCGCCCACGTCCATGCCCACGCGCTGGGCGGCAGCCGTGACGCTCATGGTGTTAGGCACGGTCCACACGGTCCAGCTGGCGTACTGGCCTTCGTTGTAGGCGGCCAGGTTCTTGCGGAACACCTGGGCGTTGTCCCAGGGCAGCAGGATCTGCGGCATGCCGGCAGAGAGGATGACAGGCTTGTGCAGTGACGGATTGAGCGCGCGGAAATCTTCCAGCCGTATGCCGGCCAGGCTGGCTACCAGCTTCACGTCGATGTCGCGCGTGATCTCCACGCTCTGGAAATAAGGGTGGTTGTGGATGACGGGCAGATCGGTGCTGAACCGCGTTGGCTCGGCCACGATGTTCTTCACCGCCTGCAGCTTGGGCACGTACATGCGTGTTTCTGCGGGCATGTTCAGGTCGGTGTAGCCGGTGCCCAGGCCCTGTTTCTCGTTGCGGGCAATGGCCCGGGCGACACTGCCCTCGCCCCAGTTGTAGGCGGCCAGGGCAAGGTGCCAGTCACCGAACATGCCGTGGAGCTTTTGCAGGTAGTCCAGCGCTGCACGGGTGGAGGCCAGCACGTCGCGCCGGTCGTCACGAAATGCGTTTTGCTTGAGGTCGAAGTAGGTGCCGGTGGCGGGCATGAACTGCCACATGCCGGCAGCCTTGGCGCTGGAGATGGCCTGGGGGTTGAAGGCGCTCTCGATATAGGGCAGCAGGGCCAGTTCGGTGGGCATGCCACGGCGCTCCAGCTCCTCGACGATGTGGAACAGGTATTTGCTGGAGCGCTCTGTCATGCGCTGCATGTAGTCGGGCCGGGTGGCATACCACTGCTCGCGGTCACGAACCTGGTCGGTTTCCAGGTCGGGCATGGCAAAGCCGCGGCGTATGCGATCCCACAAATCGGAGGGCGCGCTGATGCCGGCCACGACATGGCCCTGGGCCGCGCCGGCGGTGATGGGGCGCAGCGGGCCAGCGGGATATTGCGGTGCCTGGCTGGTGCTGGTGTCGCTGGGGGCGGGGAGGGGGACGGGGGTGTTGTCGCCTGGGGTGTTGGTGGTGGCGCAACCGGTCAGCCACAGCAGGCCAGCCAGCCCCAGGATGTGCAGAATTTTCATCGGAATTCGTTTTTCCATTGACGCAGTGCGGCCAGTACGGCCGCGGGTTGGTGCGGATCCAGCTGCGGGTCGAAGCTGCGCGCCGCCTGGGCCACGGTGGCTTCGCGCGTACGCAGAAACGGGTTGATGGCACGCTCGATGGCGATGCGCGAGGGTAGCGTGGGCTGCCCGTTCTGGCGCAGCGCGTTGCAGTGGCCGAGGTAGTCGAGAAGCGCCTGGTTGCCAGGCTCCACGGCCAATGCGAACTTCAGGTTGGACAGGGTGTACTCGTGGGCGCAGCAGACGCGCGTGGCGTCTGGCAATGCAGCGAGTTGGTCGAGCGAGGACTGCATCTGCCCGGGCGTGCCTTCGAACAACCGGCCACAGCCGCCCGAGAACAGCGTATCGCCGCAAAACAGCAGTGGCGCGCCGTCCATATCGGCGCAGTAGTAGGCAATATGCCCCGCGGTGTGACCTGGTACGTCCAGCACCACAAAGCGCAGGCCCAGAACGGTGATGTTGTCACCCTGGCGCAGGCGTGTGAGGGGCTGGGGCATGGTCTCGCCGGCGGGGCCGTAGACGGCAGCACCGGTGGCCGCGCGCAGGGTGTTCACACCGCCGACATGGTCGCCGTGATGGTGCGTGACTAAAATTCCCCGCAGCGACAATCCCTTGTCGTGCAGCGCCTGCAATACCGGCGCGGCGTCGCCTGGATCCACGACGACCGCTTCGCGGCTGTCATGCAGCATCCAGATGTAGTTGTCGGTAAAGGCGGGCAGCGGCAGCAAGTTCATGAGCGGCGAAAATTATAAGTTGCACCACTGGTTTGGCACCCCTCCGGGGCGCTATCTGCTGGCCTGGGAGCAGGAGCGCTATGACGAGCTGGTGGCCGATATCTTTGGCTACCATGCCTTGCAGCTGGGCATGCCCGGCCTGCAGGCGCTGCGCGCCAACCGCATGCCGCATCGCTGGCTGGCATTGGGCGCGGACGAGGCACAAGGCGTGCCACCGGCGGAGGGCGCCGCTGACCAGGGGGTACCCCCCGCCTTGCTTGCCGAGGCCGTGGCCCTGCCGTTTGCCGAGGCCAGCCTGGACCTGGTGGCCCTGCCACACACCCTGGAACTGAGCGTGGATCCGCATGCCGCGCTGCGCGAGGTGTACCGCGTGCTGGTACCCGAGGGCCGGACGGTCATCAGCGGCTTGAACCCGTGGAGCCTCTGGGGCCTGCGCCAGGGGCGTGCGCGGCTGTACCAGCGCCTTGGTGGTGGGGGGCAGCCATACCTGCCCGATGTGGGGGAATTCATCTCGCCCGGGCGCCTGCGCGACTGGCTGCGTCTGCTGGGCTTTGAGCTGGAGACCATCAGCTTTGGCTGCTATCGGCCTGCGGCGACCAAGGAGCGCTGGTTGCAGCGGCATGCCTGGATGGAGAGCCTGGGTGCACGCTGGTGGCCGATACTCGGGGCTGGTTACGTGATCGTGGCCGCCAAACGCGTGCCGGGCATGCGTCTGCTGGAGCCTTCGTGGCGCAAGGCGCCCCGAACGGCCGGCGCGCAGGTGCAGGTGGCGCGCCGGCATTGATCATGGATGAATGGTTTGTTTGTTGAGGAGTCTTTTTTGAATCAGGTGGTGATCTATACCGATGGTGCCTGCAAGGGCAATCCGGGCCCTGGTGGCTGGGGCGCGTTGCTGCGTTCGGGTGCGCTGGAAAAAGAGCTGTTTGGCGGCGAACTGGGCACCACCAACAACCGCATGGAGCTGCTGGCCGTGATACAGGCCCTGGCGGCCCTGAAAAAACCCTGCCAGGTGGCCCTGTACCTGGACAGCCAGTACGTGCGCCAGGGCATCACCGAGTGGATCCATGGCTGGAAGAAAAAGGGCTGGCGCACCGCAGCCGGCCAGCCGGTGAAGAACGTCGAGCTATGGCAGCGCCTGGACGAGCTGGCGCACCGTGCCGGCCATCGCATCGAGTGGCATTGGGTCAAGGGCCATGCGGGCGATCCGGGCAACGAACGCGCGGACGCGCTGGCCAACAAAGGTGTGGAGCAGGCGCTGGGCAGGTAGGTTCAGCTGGCGGTCTTGAGCATCGACAGCGCCTGGCGGATGTCCTGCACCGCCTGCGGTCGCACCAGCCGGGCGACTTCCGCGCCGTCGCGCAAGAAAACCAATGTAGGCCAGAGCTTGACGCGGTAGCTGCGGCCCAGCGGCTGACCCGGGCCGTCTTCGACCTTGATGTGCTGCACCTCCCCCTCAGGCTGCAATGCCTGCTGGATCAGCGGCTGGGCGCTTTGGCAATGGCTGCACCAGGGCGTGCCGAACTCCAGCACGGCGGCGCCTCGCAGTTGATCCACTGCCTCGCGTTGAGGGGCTTGCGGCAGGTGTTGGGCGCTGAAGGGCATTCCAGTTCAATCCATCAAACATCGATCGTGGTGCCGACGATATCACCTGGGATCGCCATGGTGGGGGCATTGCATATAAAACTATTGTTTTTATAGCTGTCGGCGCTTATCTATAAAGCGCGACATGCCAATTTTGCCTGCCTATGCACATATCGCAGAGGCCCCTCACCCCTCCCTCTCCCCAAAGGGGCGAGGGCGACCGGTTGCGCCGGCTTTACTCCCTCTCCCTCTGGGAGAGGGTTGGGGTGAGGGCTCGCGGCACAGTCTGAGGTATATGCCTAATCAGGCAATTTTGTTGAGATTTCATGCGGCTGCAAGCCCATGGCCTGGCAAGGCCGGGTCAGCATGGCGTCTGCGCGCTGTCGAGTGCATGCAGCTGCGCCAGGGTGTTGGCGTTGAAGAAGGCCAGCGGGTCGTCTCCGGCCTGGTCAAAGGGCACAACGGCGCAGGGGTGCAGTGCTGCCCAGCGGTGGATCTCGCGCCCGCCATCGGCGGTAAAGCCTTGCAGGCTCTGCAGCAGGTTCACGCGCAGCAGGCAAAACACAGGCTGGGTGCGCAGCCGCGTGCTGCCATCGTGCTGTTGCTCGGGGGCTGCGGCCATGGCGATGTCGGCGCCCTGGGCGGTGGCTGCGGCCGCCAGGCGGCCGGCCAGGTCGGCCGGAAAGCGTGGACTGTCGCAGGGCACGGTCAGCAGCCACGGGGTGGTGCAATGCTCCAGCCCGATCAAAAAGCCCGCCAGTGGGCCGGCATGGTCGGCCAGGCCGTCGGGCCACACTGGTACGCCAAAGGCCTCATAGGCGGGCAGGTTGCGGTTGGCGCTGATCATCACGCTGCCAACCTGGGGCTGCAGTCGCCGTAGCGCATGCAGCGCCAGGGGCTGGCCGCGAAAGCCCTGCAGGCCCTTGTCCACGCCGCCCATGCGCGAGCCGCGCCCGCCGGCGAGGATCAGACCCGTGATATCGCACGTGTCGATCATGCTCCGCGCTCAGCCGCCTATGTAGCTCATCTCGATGCGGCGCTGGCCTGCGCCGCTGTCCGCTGGCAGGCTGGCGCGGAGCTCGGAATAGCGGTCGCCGCGGCCCTGCCAGATATGGGCGATGGCGGTGCTGATCTGCGCGTCGCTGGCATCGCTGCGCAGCAGGCTGCGCAGATCCCAGCCCTGGGTGGCAAACAGGCACAGGTACATCCGCCCCTCCATGGACAGGCGGGCGCGGTTGCAGTCGCCGCAGAACGCCTGGGTGACGCTGCTGATCACGCCCACCTCGCCCAAAGCCGGGTCGTGGCGGCCGTCGGCGCCGGCCCAGCCCCAGCGTTTGGCGGTTTCGCCCTGGGCCGTGGCGGCCAGCGGCACCAGCGGCAGTTCGGACTGCAGGCGCGCGATGACCTCGGACGAGGGTACGACCTGATCCATGCGCCAGCCATTGGTGGCACCCACGTCCATGTATTCGATGAAGCGCAGCGTGATGCCGCTGCCGCGGAAATGCCGCGCCATGGCCGGGATCTCCTGGTCGTTGGTGCCGCGCTTGACCACCATGTTGACCTTGATGTGGGCGAGGCCGGCGGCCTGCGCCGCCTCGATGCCGGCCAGAACCTCGGCCACGGGAAAGTCCACGTCGTTCATGCGCCGGAACACCTCGTCCTGCAGGCTGTCCAGGCTGATGGTGACGCGCTGCAGCCCGGCAGCCTTGAGCGCGCGCGCCTTGCGCGCCAGCAGCGAGCCGTTGGTGGTCAGCGTGAGGTCGGGCACCCGGCCCTCGGTGGTGCGCAGCCCGGCCAGCTGGGCGACGAGCACCTCCAGATCCTTGCGCAGCAAGGGCTCGCCGCCCGTGAGGCGGATCTTGTGTATGCCATGCTGCATGAACAGCCGCGCCAGCCGCGTAATCTCTTCAAAGCTGAGCAGGTCGCCATGCGGCAGGTAACGGTAATGCTTGTCGAACACTTCCTTGGGCATGCAGTAGCCGCAGCGGAAGTTGCAGCGATCCGTGACGCTGATGCGCAGGTCGCGCAGCGGCCGGCTCAGGCGGTCGTGCAGCTGACCGGTGGCGGGGGTAGCCTGTGCCGTACTGGGCACCGGGGGCCGCAGCGCCGCGCTGCGCTGATCCACGAGGGGGATGACACGTTCAGCCATGGGCAAATTGTGCCCCATGGGGCGAGTAGGGGCTTGGCTGGTGCTGCGCCGATTGATACCGGTCAATGGATCGCTGACCTGGTTCACGGTTGATGTGGGTCAATTGCGGGGCGGCGCGGCATTTGGACAATGGCGCCATGCTTAACATTTGTTTACCCTGTGTTTCTCTCGGCATTACCCAGGTTCATCGTGGCCGCCGTGTCGCGTTGCGCGCGTTGGCTGCCGCGATGCTGATGCCGGCGTTGCCATCGACCGCCCTGGCGCGCATGGCTTTGGCCACGGCAATCAACCGCACGGCGCGCTTTCGCGCGATGTCGCAGCGCACGGCCAAGCTGTACGGTCAGTTGCATCTGAACGTGAGGCCCGAGCGCGCCCGTGAAGCGCTGGAGCAGACGCGGCGCCAGGTGCGCGCCGACCTGGATGAGCTGGACCGCCAGGCCTGGCCGCCCGAGGTGGCGCGTCTGCTGGCCGATGTGCGCCGCAGTGCCGAGCGCCTGGATGGGCTGACGGCCCAGCCTGCCGGCAAGAGTGGCCTGCAGGCCGTCTCGGCCCAGGCCGACCAGATGCTGACCCACGCCAACAGTGCCACGCAGGCGCTGGAGCACCTGGCGCAGGCGCCGACGGCCAGGCTGGTGAACATGGCCGGGCGCCAGCGCATGCTGTCGCAGCGCCTGGCCAAGAACTATGGTCTGGTGGCCGCGGGGCTCGACAGCCGCCCTTTGCGCGAGCAGATTGCGGGTGATGCCGAGGAATTCCAGCGTGCCATGGCGCAGCTTGCCGGCGCGCCCTTGTCCACGCCGGCCATTCGCACGACGCTGGAGCTGGGCCAGGGCCAATGGGTGTTTTTCGACATGGCGATCAAGCGCCAGCCGAATGCGCGCGGGCTGGAGGACGTGGCCACCACTAGTGAACGTCTGCTGGAGGTCATGGACAGCCTCACCGCGCTCTACGAAGTGGCTTTGCAGGATGTGCTGGGCTAGCCGGCTTCCATGCCTGAAACTATGTAAAAAAATGGCTGAAACGCTTGTGTATCAAGCGCAAAGCGCTATTTATTTTGTAGTTTTTTGGGCTGTTGGTAGAAGCGTGGGTAATGCTGCCGCACGCCCTCGCCGTGGTAGTCCCAGCCGGTGCACTGGCCCAGGTGGCGAGGCGGTTCGTCGCCACGGCTCTTGAATGCGGCGTTGATGGTCTGGAACGTGGCCGTGGCCAGGTTGAACAGCAGCTCGCGCAGATGCGTGCAGCCGGCCACGCCGCCCAGGTGGGTCTGTATGGACTGGCGCCAGCCGCGCACCATGCTGGCGCCCACCATGGATTGCAGGGCGCGCTGGGCTTCGGGGCAGCCGGCCAGCGGGTGGGCATCCATGGCGGATTCGATGGCGCGCACGACCAGGTCGCCGTCCACCGTGACGCGCAGCCACATGTGGTGAATCGGATCACCCGCGGGGCGCAGCTGTCCGGGGTGGCCTAGCGAGGGCAGGTCGTAGGTCTTGCTGTCGTGCAGTTCGCCCTCTATGTCCCACAGGCCATCGTCACGTTCGAAGCCCTGGTAGTTGACGCGGCGGATATGTCTGGCGGTGCGGGGGGAGGGGGGTGACAGGGGCATGAAGAACGGTTTGAAACTGCAGTCGGCCATCAGCCATGGCGTATGGCCACGGTCTTCAGGGTGGTGAAGCCGTACAGCGCCTCGAAGCCTTTCTCGCGCCCGTGGCCGCTGGACTTGACGCCGCCAAAGGGTAGTTCCACCCCGCCGCCGGCGCCGTAGTTGTTGATGAACACCTGGCCGCTGGCCACGCGGCGCGCCATGCGCAACTGGCGTGCGCCATCACGCGTCCACACCCCGGCCACCAGGCCAAAGGGCGTGGCGTTGGCCAGCTCCACGGCATGGTCCTCGTCGTGGAAGGGCATGGCGGCCAGCACCGGGCCGAAGACCTCCTGCTGCGCCAGGCGGTGATCCGCGGGCACGTCGCGCAGCAGGGTGGGGGCCTGGTAGAAGCCGGTGTCGGGCGCCTCGTCCACCACCGTGCCCTGGGCGACGAGGGGTATGCCGGCCACCTGCGCGTCGGACAGGAAGTCCCACACACGCTGCTGCTGGCTTTGGCGTATCAGCGGACCCAGATCGAGATCCATGGCCGCGGGGCCCACGCGCAGGGACTCGAAGGCCTGGGCCAGACGCTCCAGCAGCGGCTCGTAGATCAGCGAATCGATGAGCAGCCGCGAGCCGGCCGAGCAGGTCTGACCGCTGTTCTGCACGATGGCGTTGACGATCACCGGAACGGCGGCATCCAGGTCGGCGTCGGCAAAGACGATCTGCGGGCTCTTGCCACCCAGCTCCAGCGTCACCGGGCAATGGCGCTCGGCAGCCGCCTGCTGAATCAGCGTGCCAATCCTGGGACTGCCGGTAAAGCTGATGTGGCGCACCCCCGGGTGGCGCGCCAGTGCGTCGCCCACCTCGTGGCCATAGCCGGTCACGATGTTGATGGCGCCAGCCGGCAAGCCCGCCTCGGCCGCCAGCTGGGCCACGCGCAAGATCGACAGGCAGGCATCCTCGGAGGGCTTGACCACGCAGACATTGCCCGCTGCCAGGGCAGCGGCGACGCAGCGGCCAAAGATCTGCATGGGATAGTTCCAGGGCACGATGTGGCCGGTCACGCCATGTGGCTCGCGCCAGGTGAGCACGCTGAAGCCCTCCTGGTAGGGGATGGTCTCGCCATGCAGCTTGTCGCAGGCGCCGGCATAGAACTCGAAGTAGCGCGCCAGGGCCGCGGCATCGGCGCGCGCCTGCCTGGTCGGTTTGCCGCAGTCGCGCTGCTCGATGGCGGCGAGCTCGTCGGCGTTCTCGGTGATCTTGGCGGACAGGCGCTGCAGCAGTCGCCCGCGTTCGGCCGGGGCCAGGCTGCGCCACACGCCGTCATAGCACTGCTGTGCGGCGCGCACGGCGGCATCGATGTCTTCCCCGGTGCCGCGCTGGATCTCGTCATATGGCTGGCCGTCGGACGGGTCGATGACGGCAATGGTGCGCCCGGCGCTGGAGGCTACGGCGGCATTGGCGATGTAGTGGTACTGCATGCGGCCCATTGTGCGGCAGATGGGGGCTCGCCGCTGGCGCCGTTCGTGAGGGCGGGCATCGTCGGGCTCAAACGCCCAAATCGGCGGATTATGGTTGGCTAGTGCGCACTTGGCGATTGCGCCTGCATGCTGATGCCAGTCGCAGGGGCAATCGGTTGCAGCCGTGTGAGGCTGGCGTGAAGATACGCCACGGACGCCGGATGCGGGGTGGCCCTGGTTGCCAGCCTGATCAGCGCCGTTTCAAAGCTGTGGCATGCGGGTGCGTTTGCCGGCCAGGCCGGTGGATCATGTGCAAGGCATTGTTCGAAGGCATTCAAGAGGAGACCACCAATGACCCCCAACCCTTCGACGCACGGCAGTCCGCTGCGCAGCTTTTTGATCTGGGGCGCAGTGGCCATCATTGGCGCCTGGGCGCTTGGTGTGATAGCACTGCAGCGTGGCGAGCCGATCAACGCCGTGTGGCTGATCGTGGCGGCCATCTGCGTTTACCTGATCGGCTATCGCTTCTACAGCAAGTTCATTGCCGAGAAGGTGCTTGAGCTGGACGCCAGCCGCATGACGCCGGCCTGGCGCCACAACGATGGCCTGGACTATGTGCCGACAGACAAATACGTCCTGTTCGGCCACCACTTCGCCGCCATTGCCGGGGCCGGACCCTTGGTGGGCCCGGTGCTGGCGGCCCAGATGGGCTACCTGCCTGGCATGCTGTGGATTCTGGCGGGCGTGGTCTTTGCCGGCGCCGTGCAGGACTTTGTCGTGCTGTTCATCTCGACCAGGCGCGATGGCAAGTCGCTGGGTGATCTGATCAAGACCGAGATGGGGCCGGTGGCCGGCGTGATTGCGCTGTTTGGTGCCTTCATGATCATGGTGATCATCCTGGCGGTGCTGGCGATGATTGTCGTCAAAGCCCTGATCCACTCGCCCTGGGGCGTGTTCACGGTGGCCGCGACGGTGCCGATTGCGCTGTTCATGGGCATCTACCTGCGCTTCATCCGCCCCGGGCGTATTGGCGAGGTCTCGGTGATCGGCTTTGTGCTGCTGATGCTGGCCATCGTCTATGGCCAGGACGTGGCGGCCAGCCCCACCCTGGCCCCATGGTTTGACTACAGCGGCGTCGGCCTGACCTGGATCCTGATCATCTATGGCGCCGTGGCCGCCATGCTGCCCGTGTGGCTGCTGCTGGCGCCGCGCGACTATCTTTCGACCTTTTTGAAGATCGGCTTCATCGTGCTGCTGGCGGGCAGCATCGTCATCGTCGCGCCGCAGATGCAGATGCCGGCGTTGACACGCTACATCGACGGCACCGGGCCGGTCTGGTCGGGCAGCCTGTTCCCCTTCCTGTTCATCACCATTGCCTGTGGCGCGGTGTCGGGCTTCCATGCCCTGATCTCGTCGGGCACTACCCCGAAGCTGCTGGAGAACGAAACCCAGGCGCGCCTGATCGGCTATGGCGGCATGCTGATGGAGTCGGCCGTTGCCTCGATGGCCATGATTGCCGCCTGTGTCATCGAGCCGGGGGTGTACTTCGCCATGAACAGCCCGGCGGCCTTGATAGGGACAACACCCGAGCAGGTGGCACAGGTGGTGTCGTCCTGGGGCTTTGCCGTGACACCGGAAGTGCTGCTGGCCACGGCCAAGGATGTGGGCGAGACGACCATCATTTCGCGCGCTGGCGGCGCGCCTACCTTGGCCGTGGGCATGGCGCATATCCTGCACCAGCTGTTTGGCGGCGAGGGCATGATGGCCTTCTGGTACCACTTCGCGATCCTGTTCGAGGCCTTGTTCATACTGACCGCGGTGGATGCCGGTACGCGTGCCGGCCGCTTCATGCTGCAGGATTTGCTGGGCACCTTTGTTCCGTCGATGGGGCGCACCGATTCACTGCCCGCCAACGTGATCTCGACCTGCCTGTGCGTCGCAGCCTGGGGCTTCTTTCTCTACCAGGGGGTGGTTGATCCGCTGGGCGGCATCAACACGCTGTGGCCGTTGTTTGGCATTGCCAATCAGATGCTGGCGGCGCTGGCGCTGACGCTGGGCACCGTGGTGCTGTTCCGGATGAAGAAGGATCGCTACGCCTGGGTCACTGTCGTGCCCACTGTCTGGTTGCTGGCTTGTACGCTGACTGCCGGCTGGATGAAGCTGTTTTCAGCCGACCCGCGCGTGGGTTTTGTTGCCACGGCGCGCAAGTTCAGCGCCGAGGTCGCCAGGCACCAGGCCGAGGGAACGCTGCCGGAGAAGGGGCCCACGATCGAGCAGATGCAGCAGATCGTTTTCAACAACTACCTGGATGCAGCCCTATGCGCCGTCTTCATGCTGGTGGTTGTATCGGGAGTGATCTTCGGCATCAAGGCCGTGCTGCATGCGCGTTCGCACAACAAACCGAGCGTGCGCGAGACACCTTACCAGCCCTTGCCGGCCACTGGAGCCTGACGCCATGCCAGGTTTGGTTACCCTCAGCAGCCTGGCGCATGCCGCGCAAGAAAGCGGCAGCTACCTGGCACGGGCCGCGCGCATGATGGTGGGTGTGCCCGACTACGGCCAGTATCTGGCGCACATGCGTCGCGAACATCCGCAGGAGGCGCCGCTCAATTACGAGGAGTTCTTCAAGAACCGCATGCAGGCCCGCTACGGCGGCGGTCGCGCGGGTTGTTGTTGAGGTCGATCCCAACTCGGCCATCGGCTTGGCCAGCCAATGAAAAACCCGCTTGAAGCGGGTTTTTCTGTGGTTGTCGACCTGGTGGCGCCTACATCAATACCACTTCCACGCGACGCGCCTGTGCTCCGCTGCCGGCCTGGATGTCGGCGGGCTTTTGCAGCTCAACCTGATCCTCGGCGACGCCCAGGCCCATCAGCAGGTCGCGTACCGCCAAGGCGCGTTGTTTGGCTATTTCGGCGTTGGCGGCAGCGCTGCCGGTGCTGTCCACATAGCCACTGATGGCGGCCTTCTTGCCGGCCTTGACCCCGTCCACGATGCGTGCCAGAGCCCCCGCGCCATCGGCATGCGGCTCGGCCTTGCCGCTTGCGAAATAGAAGATCACCTTCTCGTTCTCAATGACGACCGAGGCCGCATCGCCGGCCGTGGCCACGGCGGCGGTGGGCGCGGCCGGTGCGGTGGCCGCCACCTTGGCGCCGCCATGCATGGCCACCACCAGCGGCACGATCAGCAGGGCGACGATGTTGATGATCTTGATCAGCGGGTTGACCGCCGGGCCGGCCGTGTCCTTGTAGGGGTCGCCCACGGTGTCGCCGGTGACGGCGGCCTTGTGCGCCTCGCTGCCCTTGCCGCCGTGGTGGCCATCCTCGATGTATTTCTTGGCGTTGTCCCAGGCGCCGCCGCCGGTGCACATGGAAATCGCCACGAACAGGCCGGTGACGATGGTACCCATCAGCAGGCCGCCCAGCGCCTTCGGCCCCAGGGCCAGGCCCACGACGATGGGCACGGCCACCGGCAGCAGGCTGGGGATGATCATCTCCTTGATGGCGGCGCTGGTCAGCATGTCCACGGCGCGGCCATATTCCGGCTTGGCCGTGCCTTCCATGATGCCCTTGATCTCGGAGAACTGGCGCCGCACCTCCACCACCACGCTGCCGGCGGCGCGGCCCACGGCCTCCATGGCCATGGCGCCGAACAAATAGGGAATCAAACCGCCGATGAACAGGCCGACGATGACCATGGGGTCGGACAGATCGAACTTCACAGCCTGGCCGTAGCTGTCCAGCTTGTGCGTGTAGTCGGCGAACAGCACCAGGGCGGCCAGACCGGCCGAGCCAATGGCGTAGCCCTTGGTGACGGCCTTGGTGGTGTTGCCCACCGCGTCCAGCGGGTCGGTGATGTCGCGCACGCTGCTGGGTAGCTCGCTCATCTCGGCGATGCCGCCGGCGTTGTCGGTGATTGGGCCGTAGGCGTCCAGCGCCACCACGATGCCCGCCATGGACAGCATGGACATGGCCGCCACGGCCACGCCATACAGGCCGGCCAGCATGTACGACACGATGATGGCCGCGCACACAAAGAGCACCGGCCAGGCGGTGGAGCGCATGGACACGCCCAGCCCGGCAATGATGTTGGTGCCATGGCCCGTGGTCGAGGCCTGGGCGATATGCTGCACCGGCGAATACTGCGTACCGGTGTAGAACTCGGTGATCCACACCAGCGCGGCCGTCAGCACCAGGCCGGTGGCGCAGGCGCCAAACAGCCGTATTGCAGCGCCGCTGCCGCCCAGGGCGTTGTCGGGAATGATCCAGGCGGTGACGAACCAGAAGGCGACCAGCGAGAGCACGCCCGCAATCGCCAGGCCCTTGTAGAGCGCAGGCATGACGTTCTTCATGCCGGGGCTGGCCTTGACGAAGAAGCAGCCGATGATGGAGGCGACGATGGACACGGCTCCCAGCGCCAGCGGATAGGCGACGGCCGCCGTCGGCGCGGCGCCTATGAGCAGCGCGCCCAGCACCATGGTGGCGATCAGCGTCACGGCGTAGGTCTCGAACAAATCGGCCGCCATGCCGGCGCAGTCGCCCACGTTGTCGCCCACGTTGTCGGCGATCACGGCGGGGTTGCGCGGGTCATCCTCGGGGATGCCGGCCTCGACCTTGCCCACCAGGTCGGCGCCAACGTCGGCGCCCTTGGTGAAGATGCCTCCCCCTAAGCGCGCAAAGATGGAAATCAGGGATGAGCCAAAGGCAAAACCGATCAGGGGGTTCAGCGTGGCGGCCAGCTGCGCGTCCGCACCCGAGCGGCCCAGCAGGAACCAGGCAAAGCCGGTCACCCCTAGCAGGCCCAGGCCCACCACCAGCATGCCGGTGATGGCGCCGCCACGAAACGCTACATCCAGCGCCGGCCCCATGCCCTGTGTGGCGGCCTGGGCAGTGCGCACGTTGGCACGCACCGAGACGTTCATGCCGATGAAGCCGCAGGCGCCCGAGAGCACGGCGCCGACGACAAATCCGGCGGCGGTGAGCGTGTCCAGGAACAGGCCGATGAGCACGGCAAGTACCACGCCCACGACGGCAATCGTCTTGTATTGGCGCGCCAGGTAGGCCGCGGCGCCGGCCTGGATGGCGGCGGCGATCTCTTGCATGCGGGCGTTGCCCGCGTCCTTGGACAGAATCCAGCTGCGGGCCCAAAGGCCGTACACCACGGCGAGCAAGCCGCACGCCAAAGCCAGTATCAGGGGGGAAGTCAATGCTGCTTGACCAGCCATACGCGATCTCCATAGGCAAGGGGTCACACGGGTGGAAGCGCAACGCCGGGGAAGTGCTTCCGCTGCGTTGCTTCCTCGCCATGCCGATGCCGCAAACAGCCTGGAGACGATTGGCCAACGGGGGCAATTTACTGCGAAACCCCGGCCTGCAAGCTGGCTGCAAGCCGCGTCGATCTAAAATCCAGGGTTAATCCCGAGCCGCTGGTGCAACGACCTGCACGGCCATTGGCGCGGGAGCCACCTCGTATCAACCACTCCAACCTCCAAACATGTCGCTGAACAACGTCAAGCCTGGCACCAACATCCCCGATTCCTTCAACGTGGTTGTGGAAATTCCGGCCGAATCCGATCCCGTGAAATACGAGGTGGACAAGGAATCCGGCGCCGTCTTCGTGGATCGCTTCCTGACCGTGGCGATGTACTACCCCTGCAACTATGGCTACATCCCCCAGACGCTGTCGGGCGACGGTGACCCGGTCGACGTGCTGATCATCACCCCCTATCCGCTGCTGCCCGGCGTGGTTGTGCCCTGCCGTGCACTGGGCATCCTGAAGATGGAAGACGAAGCCGGCGTGGATGGCAAGGTGCTGGCCGTGCCCACCACCAAGATCCTGCCGATGTATGAAAACTGGAAGACCGTGGAGGACGTGAACCCCATGCGCCTGAAGGCCATCAGCCATTTCTTCGAGCACTACAAGGATCTGGAAGACGGCAAATGGGTCAAGGTGCTGGGCTGGGGCGGCATCGATGCCGCGCACAAGGAAATCCTGGACGGCGTGGAGAGCTACAAGAAGGGTTGAACCCGGGGCAGCCCTGGGGCTGCTTATCCGCATTGCGTGAAAGCCTGCCGGCAGTGTTTGCCGGCAGGCTTTTTTGTTGTCGAGTGTGGACGCGACGGTGATCTTTAGTAGGTTTTTGGTAGAAATGTCAAAATAAGTAACGTTCAGCTGGTATTCTGCTGAGACACACGGGGTCAGGCGGCGTTGATATCCACCGGCCCTGGTGCTTGCCAAATACCGTTTTCCTAGGAGTTGCCATGTTGTCTGCCACCGCCCAGCGTCCTTCCGCCAGCAATGCCGCCACGAGCAACGCTGCGGAGTACCTGACCTTCCGCCTGGGGCAGGAAGAGTACGGCATCGACATCCTGCGCGTGCAGGAAATCCGCTCCTACGAGCAACCCACGCGCCTGGCCCATGCGCCGGACTTCATCAAGGGCGTGATCGACCTGCGTGGCGTCATCGTCCCCATCGTCGATCTGCGCCTCAAGCTGCACTGCGCGCAGGCCGAATACACCGATTTCACCGTGGTCATCATCCTCAACGTGGGCGGCACCGTGCTCGGGGCGGTGGTGGACGCCGTGGCCGACGTGGTCGCCCTGCAGGCCGAGGCCATCAAGCCCGCCCCGCAGTTCCAGGGCCAGGTGGACAGCAGTTTCGTGCGCGGCATCGCCACCGTGGGCGAGCGCATGCTCATCGTGCTGGACATTGAGTCTTTGCTCAGCGGTTCGGAAATGGGGTTGGTGCAGGCCGCTGCTATGGTTTGATGCGGCCGTCCTGATGGGCGCGCCTGAACGGGCTGCGGTTGTCCAGATCTTCCAGGTAGTGCTGCACGCCTTGGCCTTCGCGCGCCAGAAAATGCCCCACGGCCTGGGCAAAGGCCGGATGCGCCAGCCAATGCGCACTGCCGGCCTGCACCGGCATGAGGGCGCGCGCCATCTTGTGCTCGCCCTGGGCCCCGCCCTCGAAGCGGCGCACACCCTGGGCGATGCACCAGGCGATGGGCTGGTAGTAGCAGGCCTCGAAATGCAGGCAGTCCACGCGCTCCAGCGCGCCCCAGTAGCGGCCATAGGCTGTTGATGTCAAGCTATTTTCGCTTCTAACGCTTGATGGGTAAGCACTGACAGCTATCAAACTGCTAGCTATCCGTTGGCCGCCGCGCTCGGCCACGAACAGCACCCAGGCCTCGGGCATCTGCTCCTGCATCAACGTAAAAAACCCGCGCGTGAGGTAGGGCGGGTTGCCATGCTCCAGGTAGGTGCGCTGGTAGCAGTGGTAGAAAAAATCCCAGTCGGCGGCCGTGATCTCACGTCCGCGCAGCACGCGAAACACTACGCCGGCCTCAAGCACGCGGCGGCGCTCCTGGCGGATTTTCTTGCGCTTGTCCTGGGTCAGCGACGCCAGGAAATCATCGAAATCGGCGAACCTGGCGGCATTTTGGGGATGCCGGTTGTGCCAGTGGAACTGCACCTGGTGGCGCAGCAGCAGGCCGGCCGCGCGTGCGGTGGCCAGCTCGTCGTCGGCCGCGAACAGCAGGTGCAGCGACGACAGGCCGCTTTCACGCGCCCAGTCCAGCAAGGCCCGCAGCAGCGCCGTCCGCGATGCGTCGCCCTGGGCCAGCAAGCGGCTTCCGGGCACGGGCGTGAAGGGCACGGCCACCACGGCCTTCGGGTAGTAGGGCAGGCCATGGCGCTCATGGGCGTCGGCCCAGGCCCAGTCGAAGACATACTCGCCATACGAATGGGCCTTGATGTAGAGAGCGCAGGCGGCGCACAGCCGCTCGCCCTGCCACAGCGTGAAATAGCGCGGCACCCAGCCCGTGCGCGCCGTGGCGCTGCCGCTGGTTTCGAGTGCGGCCAGATAGGCGTGGCGCATGAAGGGCGTGGGCTGGGACTGGAGCGCCAGCAGGGCGTCCCAGGCGGTGGCGTCGACCTGGCTGGCCGCATCGTGCAGCCGCAGTTCGTAGGGGGGCGTGGTGCTGGTCAAGGGCAGGGCGTAGGTGGTGGGGCGCCCATCATGGCGCCAAAACCGCTGGCCCGCGTGGCATGGGGGCTGCGGGCATAATCAAGCGCGTTTTTTCGCCTTTCTCCCTATGTCCTTCGCCATCAGCATCGCCCAGCTCAATTTCGTGGTGGGCGACCTGCCGGGCAACGCCCGCAAGATCATTCGCGCTGCCCAGGATGCCCACGCGGCCGGAGCCAGGCTGCTGCTGACGCCCGAGCTGGCCCTGTGCGGCTACGCCGCCGAGGATCTTTATCTGCGGCCGGCCTTTCTCGCAGCCTGTGAGCAGGCCCTGGCCGAGGTGGTGGCGGCGACAGCGGCCTTGCCCGGCCTGGCTGTGGTGGTGGGCCATCCGCAGCGCCTGCCGCATGGGATCGGCGAAGGCGGCCGCAACCTGTGCCACAACGCCGCCAGCGTGTTGCGCGCGGGCCGCATCGAGCAAACCTACGCCAAGCAATACCTGCCCAACTACGAGGTGTTCGACGAGCGTCGCTACTTCGTGCCGGGCACTGACAGCTGCGTGTTCGAGGTTGATGGCCTGCGCCTGGGCCTGCTGATCTGTGAGGATGCCTGGTATCCCGAGCCCGCCCGCCGCGCGCGCGAGGCCGGGGCGCAGATGCTGCTCACCATCAATGCCTCGCCCTACCACCTGGGCAAGGGTGGCGAGCGCGAGCAGGTGATGCGCGAGCGCGTGCAGGAAACCGGCCTGCCCCTGGTCTACGCCCACCTGGTGGGCGGGCAGGACGAGGTGGTGTTCGAGGGGCGCTCGTTTGCTCTGAACGCCGATGGCAGCGTGGCGGCGCGTGCGCCAGGATTTGAAGAAAAAATGCTGTTTGCTCAGGTACAGCAAGCGCAAGCAGCTATTACTATTGAAGCAGATGTGGCGCCACGCGAAGGCTGGGAGGCCGAACTGTGGGCGGCCCTGGTGCTGGGCGTGCGCGACTATGTTGGCAAGAACGGCTTTCCCGGCGTGCTGCTGGGGCTGTCGGGCGGCATGGATTCGGCCCTGGTGCTGGCGATTGCCGTGGACGCGCTGGGGGCGGACAAGGTGCGTACGGTGATGATGCCCTCGCCCTACACCGCCGACATCAGCTGGATAGACGCGCGCGACATGGCCGAGCGCCTGCAGGTGCGCTACGACGAGATCGCCATCGCGCCTCAGTTCGAGGCCTTCAAGGCCGCGCTGGCGCCCCAGTTTGCCGGCCGCGCCGAGGACACTACCGAGGAAAACCTGCAGGCGCGCATCCGCGGCACGCTGCTGATGGCTCTGTCCAACAAATTCGGCAGCGTGGTGTTGACCACGGGCAACAAGAGCGAGCTGGCCACGGGCTATTGCACGCTGTATGGCGACATGGCCGGCGGCTTTGCCGTGATCAAGGATGTGCTCAAGACGCGCGTGTTCGCGCTGGCGCGCTGGCGCAATGCCCACGACCCCTATGGCACGGGCGCCAATCCCATCCCCGAGCGCATCATCACCCGCCCCCCGAGCGCCGAGCTGCGCCCCGATCAGACCGACCAGGACAACCTGCCGCCCTACGAGGTGCTGGATGCCATCGTCGAGCGCTACATGGAAAACGATGAACCCGTCGAAGACATCGTGCGCGCCGGCTTTGCACACGCCGACGTGGAGCGCGTGACCCGCCTCATCCAGGTCAATGAATACAAGCGCCGCCAGGCACCCGTGGGCGTGCGCGTCACGCGCCGCAGCTTTGGCAAGGACTGGCGCTATCCGATGACGAACAAATTCAGGGCCTGACGCAGTCCGGGCCGCAACGATTCATATCCAGGAGTTTTCACCATGCAAATGATTACCGCCGTCATCAAGCCCTTCAAGCTGGAGGAGGTGCGCGAAGCATTGGCCGAATGTGGCGTGACCGGCCTGACGGTGACCGAGGTCAAGGGTTTTGGCCGACAGAAAGGCCATACCGAGCTCTACCGTGGCGCCGAGTACGTGGTGGACTTTCTGCCCAAGGTGAAGATCGAAGTGGTGGTGCGCGACCAGGATGTGGATCGCTGCGTGGACGCCATCGTGGGCGCGGCGCGCACCGGCAAGATCGGTGACGGCAAGATCTTTGTGACGGCGGTGGAGCGCGTGGTGCGCATCCGCACCGGCGAGCTGGACGACTCGGCGGTCTGAACCACCGCCGTCAGATCACGTCGCGCAGCGGGATGGTGGTGGCGTTCAGGCCAGCATCCTGCACCAGGGCAGCGAGCAGCCCGGCGGGTTCGGTGCCGGTGCGAATCAGGCCCATCTGCCACTCGCTCATCAGGCCGTTCTTCACGGCATGCTGCATGAAGGCCATCAGGCCGCTGTAGTAGCCGTCGGTGTCCAGCAGGCCCACGGGCTTGTCGTGGTAGCCCAGCTGGCGCCAGGTCCAGACCTCGAACAGCTCCTCCAGCGTGCCTATGCCGCCGGGCAGGGCCAGGAAGGCGTCGCTGCGCTCGGCCATCATGGCCTTGCGTTCGTGCATGCTCGTGACCACATGCAGTTCGTCGCACAGCTGGTTGGCCAACTCCTTGTCCACCAGCGCCTGCGGGATGATGCCCACCACGCGTCCGCCGGCCAGGCGCGTGGCCTCGGCCACCGTACCCATCAGGCCGCTACGCCCACCGCCATAGACCAACTGCCCGCCATGGCGGCCAATCCAGCGGCCCACGGCCTGTGCGGCTTCGATGAACAAAGGGTTGTCGCCCTGGCGTGAGCCCAGGTAGACGCATACGGAAAATGCCATATCAGCCATCAGGAAAACCTTTGGTAAAGCGCCGCAGCCCAGACAGCGCCGCACAACAGCAGGCTGAGCAGCACGGCGGCACTGCCCATGTCCTTGGCGCGCTTGGACAGGTCGTGCAACTCGGGGCCTATGCGGTCTATGGCCGCCTCAATGCCGGAGTTGAGCAGCTCGGTGATCAGTACCAGCACCACGCTGGCCGTCAGCAAGGCGGTTTCGACCCAGCCGCGGCCCAGCCAGCACGCTAGCGGCAACAGCACGGCGGCCAGTAAGACCTCTTGGCGGAAGGCCTTTTCGCGCCAGCCCGCGCGCAACCCGGCCAGCGAATAGCCCGTGGCATGCCACAGGCGGTTCAGGCCGGTGCGCTGCTTGTGTGGGTGGGGGGCGGGGGTATCGGGCATGGCGGTGCGGGTGCGTGTTATTTTTTCTTGCGTGGCGCCGGCGGCAGTTCGTGGTGCACCAGGCGCGTGCCCGCCAGCGCATCGTGCCAGAACTGGCGTTGCGGGTGCAGGCGGCTGAGCAATGCCCAGATGGCCACCCAGCCGAGCACGATGACGGCCGATGCGCCGCCCGAGAGGTGGTAGGGCGCGATCACCGCCAGGGGCGGCACGAACCAGATCCAGCTCAGCATATAGCGCAGCAGGGCGCGCTTTTGGCTGATGAGCCGGCCCTGGCGATCGACCACGCGGATATGCCAGGTCTTCATGGCCAGGGTATGGCCGCGCGACCAGAACCAGACGAAATAGATGCCGAAGACAATGAACAGGAAGGCCTGCAGCCCATGGCGGTTGTCCAGGGCGTTGCGTGTCTGTGTCAGTGTGCCGAACAGGTAGCCGGCGATGAACACCACGCCGAACATGAGCATGCCCTCATAGAGCCAGCAGGCCATGCGCCGGTGCAGCGGCGGGGCCATGCCGTCGGTTGGCGGTGATGTTGGGGCAGGGGGCGCGCCAGTGGTGGTTTTTGACGGGCCTGGCGGGCTGGACGTGGACATGCGGGAGCGGGGCGGCAAGCGTGGTTATTCCGGAGGATGCAGCGGCGGATAGTAACGCGCCGGCTCTTCCTTGGCCTCGGATGCGCCCGAGGCGGGCTCCAGCGGCGCCAGCGGCGCGGCCACGGCCGAGGGGGTGTTGATAGGGGCCGTCTCGACGGCGATGGGCGGCGGCGGCAGGGTGATCGGCGCCGGGTGCAGAACCGTGGGCGCCACGATTTTGGGCGGGTTGAGCACGGCCGGCGGGGCCTCTGTGGCAGCCGGCACGCGTGCCAGTTTCCTGGGCGACACCGGGTGGATGGCCGTGGCTGCTCCACGCGGCCTGGGTGCGGCCCTGGCGGCCAGCCGTTTCTTTTCCTCGGCGCTCAGCGCCTGGTAGGCCTCCCACTGGGCGCGCCTGTCGTCGGTGGGCAGCTTGGCCGCGGCGGCGTAGTTCAGGCGTGCCTGGCTGCGTTGTTGGGCGCTCAGACTGGCCCAGTCGGTGATGCGCTCCAGCATCTTTTCCTGCTCCTCTGGGGTGAGAGCATGAAATCCGGCTGCCAGATTCAACCAGTTGCGTTTTTGCAACTCGCTGAGCAGGGACCAGCGATTGGCCAGCGGATACAGAGCCTCCTTCTGGCGCGTGGTCAGGGTGGACCAGGGCGGGCCGACCTCGGGTTGCGGGGCAAACCGCATCTCGCCAAACTTTCCGCCACTCAGAGCCTGCGCAGGCATAGGGGTACTGGGCGCAATACGGGTATAGGCCGTCATCCACCAGCCGCCGGCGGCCAGCACGCCCAGCAACACAAAAGCCAGCACGAATGCTGGCAGTCTGTGGGCGGGGGTACGGGGAGGAGCTAGGTGCATGCAGGCGCTGGGTTTGCGGGTCGGCGGATTACGGGGTCTGGTGCGATGACTTCAGAAATTGCACAAAACCCGGATCGGCGTAGGCAGAGGGGGGCAGATCCCCGGTCAACAACGCGGCGTCCACTTCGGCAATCTCGCTGGCAACGGCATCATCCTGCTCCATATTCACGACAAACAGGCCAATGACCAGGGCCGCCAAAGGGACGGCGGACATCACTGCGCGCCACCAGTTGCCACCCTCGCGCCCCCAGCCACCGAGCGAGGCGCTGGCGCCATGGACAAGAATCTGCGTCGCGGATTCGGTCTGCTGCACCGTTTGAATGGCAGGCCGCTTGCGCTGGGCCAGGGCCTGCATGCGCGCGGCGCGCAGGCGCTCGGTGATGTCGTAGGGCAGGTCGGCATTGCCGTGTGTCAGGCGCGCCGTCAGGCGCCGCGCGTAGGCGTCGGCAGCCTGATTGGCTTGCATGCTGGGTTCTGTGGTGCGGTTCATAGCACGATTCCTTTGGCCTTCAGTGCCTTGCTGAGGGTTTGCACGGCGCGAAAACAATGTGTCTTGACGCTGCCTTCCGAGCAGCCCATGGCGGCGGCTGTTTCTGCGACATCCATTTCCTCCCAGTAACGCATCAAAAACGCTTCACGTTGACGTGCGGGCAACAGTTGTATCTCGGTTTCGATGGCACGCAGGACCTGGGCGCGCCGCAGGCTGTCCTCGGCGCTTTGCGCGGTCTCGCCTTCGGGGACGCCCGCATGCACCTCAAGGAAATCGAAATCCGCGCCGTCCTCGCCCGGGCCTTCAAAGTCGCTCAGGCTGGAGAACAGGGCATTGCGCGTCTTTTGCCGGCGGAACCAGTCCAGCGTGCAGTTGGTCAGAATGCGCTGGAACAACATGGGCAGTTCGCCCGGCGGTTTGTCGCCGTAATGTTCGGCCAGCTTGAGCATGCTGTCCTGGACGATGTCCAGGGCCGCTTCCTCGTTGCGAACGTGGTACAGCGTGCGCTTGAAGGCACGCTTGTCCACGCTCTTGAGGAAGTCGGATAGCTCTTGTTCGGTGGCCAAAAGGCAAAAGACCCGCGAAGGGCCTGCTGTGACGGTCGGGCGGGCACTGGGCTCGTCGATAAGCGGGCAATTATCGCATTGCGTGCATGTTTTTTTGTGGCATGACGCGCCAGACCTTGTGTGCAGTGCAATAATCTGCGCTGCAAATCAAAAAGGCAAACGGGTCTCGGTTCGGCGTTCACTCCTCTCGCTCATGGCTGAGGCCTCAAGTCCCAAGTCGGCTCCATAAGAGTGCGTACAAGGGGCACCCAAGGTTTTTCGTTAGAGAAATTCGCAAAGGTTGATCATGGAAATCTCCAAGGCCGAGCTGACCTCGGCAGCAGCAGCATCGCAGGCATCGGGCTCCCAGGAGCTCATGGGTGCCGAAATCCTCGTCAAGGCCCTGCAGGCAGAGAACGTGCAGTACATCTGGGGTTACCCCGGTGGCGCCGTGCTCCACATCTACGACGCCCTGTACAAGCAGGAAACCATGCAGCATGTGCTGGTGCGCCATGAGCAGGCGGCCGTGCATGCGGCCGACGGCTACGCCCGTGCCACCGGCGACGTGGGGGTGGCGCTGGTCACGTCTGGCCCCGGGGTGACGAATGCCGTCACCGGCATCGCCACGGCCTACATGGACTCGATTCCCATGGTCATCATCACCGGTCAGGTGCCCACGCCCGCGATCGGGCTGGATGCCTTCCAGGAATGCGACACCGTGGGCATCACGCGCCCCATCGTCAAGCACAACTTCCTGGTCAAGGACGTGCGCGACCTGGCGCTGACGATGAAAAAGGCCTTCCACATCGCGCGCACCGGCCGCCCCGGCCCCGTGGTGGTGGACATCCCGAAGGATGTTTCCTTCAAGAAGACGCCCTACAGCGGCTACCCCAAGAGCGTGGAAATGCGCTCGTACAACCCGGTCAAGAAGGGCCATGCGGGCCAGATCCGCAAGGCACTGCAGCTGTTGCTGACGGCCAAGCGTCCCTACATCTACACCGGCGGCGGCGTGCTGCTGGGCAATGCCACGCAAGAACTGCGCACCCTGGTGGACATGCTGGGCTACCCGGTCACGAACACGCTGATGGGCCTGGGCGCCTTTCCGGCCACCGACAGGCGCTTCGTCGGCATGCTGGGCATGCACGGCACGATAGAGGCCAACAACACCATGCAGAACTGCGACGTGCTGCTGGCCGTGGGCGCGCGTTTTGACGATCGCGTCATCGGCAACCCCAAGCATTTCGCGCAGAACGACCGCAAGATCATCCATATCGACATTGATCCGTCGAGCATCTCCAAGCGCGTGAAGGTGGACATCCCCATCGTCGGCGACGTCAAGGAGGTGCTGGCCGAGCTGATCGCCATGATCCGCGAGACCACCACCCGCGCCGATGCTGGCGCCCTGGCCGCCTGGTGGGATCAGATCGAGTCCTGGCGCGGCCGCGACTGCCTGAAGTACGACCGGGGCAACACCGAGGTCATCAAGCCGCAGTATGTGGTGGAGACGCTGTGGAACATGACGCGGGATGTGGAGGCCTACATCACCTCGGACGTGGGCCAGCACCAGATGTGGGCCGCGCAGTTCTACAAGTTCGATGAGCCGCGCCGCTGGATCAACTCCGGCGGCCTGGGCACCATGGGCGTGGGCATTCCCTACGCCATGGGCATCAAGCTGGCCAAGCCGCAGGCCGAGGTGTTCTGCATTACCGGCGAGGGTTCGGTGCAGATGAACATCCAGGAGCTGTCCACCTGCCTGCAGTACAACACGCCGATCAAGATCGTCTCGCTGAACAACCGCTACCTGGGCATGGTGCGCCAGTGGCAGGAGATCGAGTACTCGGGCCGCTACAGCCACAGCTACATGGACGCGCTGCCCAACTTCGTGAAGCTGGCCGAGTCCTATGGCCATGTGGGCCTGCTCATCGAGCGCCCGCAGGACGTGGAGCCGGCGCTGCGCGAGGCGCGCAAGCTCAAGGATCGCACGGTGTTCCTGGACTTCCGTACCGACCCTTCCGAGAACGTGTTCCCCATGGTGCGCGCGGGCAAGGGCATTACCGAGATGCTGCTGGGGTCAGAAGATCTTTAAGGCAAATCGGCACCCAGCGCTTATCCTATAAGCGCAAGCAGCTATTCATTGAATAGCATTATTTGACGAATCTATTGCCTGCCAAGCCTGGCGCTTACCGGCGCCAGGGGAGGGCAGCGAAAAACGACAGTTTTCTGCGACCATTTTTTTGATCGTGCTGTTGTCGCAAAAAGAGGAAGCACATTTCATGAAACACATCATTGCCGTTCTGATAGAGAACGAAGCCGGCGCCCTGTCGCGCGTGGTGGCGCTTTTTTCCGCGCGTGGCTACAACATCGAGTCGCTCACCGTCGCACCGACGGAAGACGCTTCGCTGTCGCGCATGACCATACAGACCACGGGCTCGGACGACGTGATCGAGCAGATCACCAAGCATCTGAACCGCCTCATCGAGGTGGTCAAGGTGGTGGACCTGACCGAGGGGGCGTACACCGAGCGCGAGCTGATGATGGTCAAGGTGCGCGCCGTGGGCAAGGAGCGCGAGGAGATGAAGCGCATGGCCGACATCTTCCGCGGCCGCATCATCGACGTGACCGACAAGAGCTACACCGTCGAACTCACCGGCGACCAGTCCAAGAACGACGCCTTTTTGCAGGCCATAGACCGCACGGCCATCCTGGAGACCGTGCGCACGGGTGCCAGCGGCATTGGCCGTGGCGAGCGCATTCTGCGCGTGTAAGACAATCCACCGTTTTCTTTTTTTGAACAGAACCTCAACCGGAGCCAACATGAAAGTTTTCTACGACAAAGACTGTGACCTGAGCCTGATCAAGGGCAAGACCGTGGCCATCATCGGCTACGGCAGCCAGGGCCACGCCCACGCGCAAAACCTGAACGACAGCGGCGTGAAGGTCGTGGTCGGCCTGCGCAAGGGCGGCGCCAGCTGGGACAAGGTCGGCAAGGCCGGCCTGAACGTGCTGGAAGTGAACGACGCCGTGAAGGCCGCCGACGTGGTCATGATCCTGCTGCCCGACGAGCAGATCGCCGAGGTGTACAAGAACAACGTCGAGCCCAACATCAAGCAGGGTGCGTCGCTCGCCTTTGCCCATGGCTTCAACGTGCACTACAACCAGGTCGTGCCGCGCGCCGATCTGGACGTGTGGATGGTGGCGCCCAAGGCCCCCGGTCACACCGTGCGCAACACCTACACCCAGGGCGGCGGCGTGCCCCACCTGGTGGCGGTGCACCAGGACAAGTCGGGCAAGGCGCGTGACCTGGCCCTGTCCTACGCCATGGCCAATGGCGGCGGCAAGGCCGGCATCATCGAGACCAACTTCCGCGAAGAGACCGAGACCGACCTGTTCGGCGAGCAGGCCGTGCTGTGCGGCGGCGCCGTCGAGCTGATCAAGATGGGCTACGAGACGCTGACCGAAGCCGGCTACGCTCCCGAAATGGCCTACTTCGAGTGCCTGCACGAGCTCAAGCTCATCGTCGATCTGATCTACGAAGGCGGCATTGCCAACATGAACTACTCGATCAGCAACAACGCCGAGTACGGCGAGTACGTGACCGGCCCCGAGGTGATCAACGAGCAGTCGCGCGTGGCCATGCGCAATGCCTTGAAGCGCATCCAGGACGGCGAGTACGCCAAGATGTTCATCCAGGAAGGCCGCCTGAACTACCCCAGCATGACGGCACGCCGCCGCAACCTGGCCGCGCATTCCATCGAGCAGGTGGGCGCCCAGCTGCGCGCCATGATGCCCTGGATTGCCAAGAACAAGCTGGTCGACCAGAGCCGCAACTGATTGCCAAAGGCGCGGCCCCGGGCAGCGCCACGGTGATGCACAAGGCCACCTCGGTGGCCTTTTTTGCGTGTGCCGGCAAGGGCTACACTGCTGCCTTTCGCACCCCTGGTGCAATCCTGAATACTATTAAATATATAGCTGTTTGCGCTTTATTGACGGGCGCTGGAGGTCATTTTGATGCATGATGGCGACGAAGCCACCGAAAACACCGGGGTCTTGGTGCACAAGCGCCGCAAGGGCATTTACGTGCTGCCCAACCTGTTCACGCTGGCGGCGCTGTTTGGTGGGTTTTACGCCATCGTCATGGCCATGAACGGGCGTTTCGAACTGGCGTCGATGGGCGTGTTCTGCGCCATGGTGCTCGACAGCCTGGATGGCCGCGTGGCGCGCATGACGAATACGCAAAGCGCCTTTGGCGAGCAAATGGATTCGCTGTCGGACATGGTGTCCTTCGGCGCCGCGCCGGCGCTTATCGCCTACATGTGGGCGCTGCAGGGCCTGGGGCGCTGGGGCTGGATTGCGGCCTTCGTCTACTGTGCCTGTGCCGCGCTGCGCCTGGCGCGTTTCAATGTGAACACGGGGGTGGTGGACAAGCGCTTCTTCCAGGGCCTGCCTTCGCCAGCGGCCGCCGCCCTGGTGATGGGTTTCATCTGGCTGCTGACCGATGCCGGCGTGCACCCGGGGCAGGACTTGCTGGGCCTGTCCTGGGTGCATATCACCTGGGTGATGTTCGGCTTCACGCTCTACGCCGGCCTGACCATGGTCACCAATGTGCCGTTCTACAGCTTCAAGGATCTGCACATGAAGAAGAGCGTGCCCTTTGCCGCCATCGTGCTCATCGCGCTGGGCATCGCCGTGGTCAACATCCACCCGCCCACGGTGCTGTTCGGCATCTTCGTGCTGTATGGCCTGTCGGGCTATGCGCTGTACGCCTGGCGCAAGGCCAAGGGCCAGCACACGAGTGTGATCAGCACCTCGACCGACGAACCCGACGAGCAGGGGCTACACCACTGATCCCCTTTACTCGGCGTCCGGCTGCGCGCTTGGCGCGGCTTGTTGGAAGGCCGGCAGTTGCTCGCAGGCAGCGACGATGCGCGTGATGGTGGGATAGGCATCGAGCGCGCAGTTGAAGCGCCTGGCGTTGAACACCTGGGGCACCAGGCAGCAGTCGGCCAGGCCCGGGGTGTCGCCATGGCAGAAGCGGCCGGTGTCCGGGCTGCGCGCCAGGCTGTCCTCCACGGCCTGCAGGCCCAGCGCCACCCAATGGGCGTACCAGGCGTCCTTTTGCGCGCCCGACACGCCCAGCTCCTGCGTCAGGTACTGGAGCACGCGCAGGTTGTTCAGCGGATGGATCTCGCAGGCCACCATTTGGGCCAGCGCCCGCACGCGCGCGCGCCCCAGGGCATCGGCGGGCAGCAGGGCGGGCTGGGGGTGTACCTCGTCAAGGTATTCCATGATGGCCAGCGACTGCGCCAGCACCGGGCCGCCCACGGCGGGTTGCAATGCCGGGACCAGCCCCTGCGGGTTGGCGCTGCGGTAGCCGCTGGCGTGTTGCTGGCCGCCATCCTTGACCAGATGCACCGGGACGGTTTCGTAGGCCAGGCCCTTGAGCGCCAGGGCAATGCGCACGCGGTAGGCCGCGGAGCTGCGGAAGTACGAATACAGCCGGGGCAGGGCGCGCGCACCCGCCTGGTGCGCGCTGGCGCCGGCGGGCGTGGCCGGCCGCTCGGGCAGGGTTGCGAGCTCAGGCGGCGCCATGTGTGTCCACCTCGTTCTCAATCTGGCCAAAGATGCTCTGGCCCTGGCCGTCGAACATTTCTATGCGCACCCTGTCGCCATGTTTCATGAAGGGGGTGGCGGGCTTGCCCTGCTCTATCGTCTCGTAGGTGCGCACCTCGGCCAGGCAGCAGTAGCCCATGCCGCCGTTGGCGATCGACGAGCCCCACAGGTCGCCCTGCTTGTTGCTCACCGTGCCCGAGCCCACGATGGAGCCGGCGCAGAGTGTGCGTGTCTTGGCCACATGGGCCACCAGCTGGCCAAAGTCAAACGTCATGTCCACGCCGGCGTTGGGCTTGCCAAACAGCTGCTCGTTCAGGTGCACGACCAGGGGCAGGTGCACCTTGGCGTCCTTCCACGCCTCGCCCAGTTCGTCGGGCGTGACGGCCACGGGGCTGAAGGCGCTGGCGGGCTTGCTCTGGAAGAAGCCGAAGCCCTTGGCCAGCTCGGCCGGGATCAGGTTGCGCAGCGACACGTCGTTGACCAGCATCACCAGGCGGATTGCCTTGGCGGCCTGCTTGGGCGTGGCGCCCTGGGGAACGTCGCCGGTGACCACCGTCACCTCGGCCTCGAAATCTATGCCCCAGGCTTCCTGGGCCAGCACCTTGCCGCGCGGCGGGATGAAGCCGTCGCTGCCGCCCTGGTACATCAGCGGGTCGGTGTAGAAGCTCTCGGGCACCTCGGCGTTGCGTGCCTTGCGCACCAGCTCCACATGGTTGATATAGGCCGAGCCGTCGGCCCATTGCCAGGTGCGCGGCAGGGGCGAGTGGCAGGCGTTCTGGTCGAAGGCCTCGCCCTCGATGGCGCCGCTGTTCAGCGCCTCGTAGACCTGGCGCAGCTGCGCCTCGACGGTGGCCCAGTCGTCCATGGCGGCCAGCATGGTGCGGGCGATGGCGGGTACGGCGCGGCAGCGCTTCAGGTCACGGCTGACGACCACCAGGGTGCCGTCACGGCCGCCTTGCTTGAGGGTTGCGAGTTTCATGATGTGAGTCCTTTCCTTGTGATGTCGGGTGCGGCGTTCAGGCCGCCTTGGCGTTGGTGCTGGGCGTGTCGGCGGCGCGTCGACCGCGGATATGGTGCTTGACCAGGAATAGCGCCACGAGTGCCGCAAGCATGGCATAGCCCAGCAGCGACAGATAGCCCTGCGCGCCATTGCTGGTGATGATGGCGGCGCCGGCGAACGAGCTCAGGATGGCGCCCAGGCGACCAAAGGCCAGGCCAGCCGCGGTACCGGTGGCGCGGATATGGGTGGCGTAGACATGGGCGCACAGCGCATACATGGGCGCCTGCACGCCGTTGACGAACATGCCGTGCACGCCCAGGCCCAGCATCAGCAGGCTGGCGTCCTGGTGGAAGTCCACGCCCTTGAGTGCCAGGGCGCTGGCCGCGGCCCCGGCGCAGGCCAGCGCCAGTGGCCAGCGCGAGCCAAAGCGCGACATGGCCCAGGCGCAGCCCAGGGCGCCCAGCACGCCGCCCAGGTTGTAGGCCGTCAGGCCCGAGCTGGCCATGGAGACCGGCAGCCCCTCGGCGGTGAGCATCGATGGCAGCCAGCTGAAGGCGCTGTACGAGGCCAGCATGACCATGAAGAAGCCCATCCAGATGGCCAAGGTGTCGCGCGCCAGGCCGTCCTTGAACAGGGCGCCAAAACCGGCGTTCTGCTTCTGGCCGGCCGCCTGCTCCACGGCATCGACAAAGGGCGCGTCTGCCGCCGTGGGGCGCTGCATGCGCGCCAGCAGGGTGCGCAGCTGGGGCCACTGGGCGCTGTGGCGCGCCATCAGGCGCGGTGATTCGGGCAGGCGTGCCAGCAGGAAGAAGCTGTAGGCCAGCGGCAGCGCGCCGCCGATCCAGAACATGGCGCGCCAGCCCAAAGTGGGCAGCACAAAGCTGGCGAACAGTCCGGCCAGCATGCCGCCCAGCGGGTAGCTGACGATGGTGCCGGTCACGGCCACGGTGCGGTACTTCAAAGGCGTGAATTCCGCCGTCAGCGTGGAGGCGCTGGGCAGGGCGCCGCCAATGCCCAGGCCGGCGATGAAGCGCAGCACGGTGATGGCGTCGATGTTTGGGGCAAAGCCGATGGCGATGGTGGTGGCACCAAACAGCGCCACGCTGGCGGCGATCACCAGCCGGCGCCCGATGCGGTCGGCCATGTAGCCGGCGAAGGCGCTGCCTATCGCCATGCCGACCAGGCCGGTGGCCACGGCCGGGGCAAAGGCGCTGCGCGCTATGCCCCATTCCTTCATCATGACGGGAATGGCAAAGCCTATGAGCTGACCGTCAAAGCCGTCCAGGATGATGGACAGTGCGGCCATCAGCACCACCATTTTCTGCAGGCTGGAAAACGGGCCGTGGTCTAGCGTGCGGCCTATGTCTACGGCTGCTGCGCTGTGTGCGTGGGACATGGAGAAATCTCCTTTTTTTATAGCGCCGAACGCTGATGCGGCGGCTTGTCTCTTTGGGGTGGGGGGTGAAGCGGGGCGCAGCAGCGCCCGCCACGCGGCGCCTGGGCGCGCGCGCGGGTGGTTGGGTAGGGGTAGGGGTAGGGGGCTTGCCGCGGCGTCAGCCGCAGGCCATCAGTGCGGGCCTACGCGGCCGGAGCCGTCGTGCATCCAGCGGGCGTGGGTGGGGGCCTGCTTGGTGCGATCCCACTCGTTGAGCATGTCCCACTTCACATCGTCCAGCGCCTTGTCCATCTGCGGCGTGGAGGTGTTGGCCGCCAGCTCCAGGCGGTGGCCCGAGGGGTCGCGAAAGTAGATCGACTGGAAGATGGTGTGGTTGGTGGGGCCAATCACCTCGATGCCGTCGGCCTCCATCTTTGCCTTGACCTTCATCATGGTTTCGACCGAATCCACCTTCAGCGCCAGGTGCTGCGTCCACGACGGCGTGTTGGCGTCCGAGGGGGCGATCATCTCCGGCTTGGTGGGCAGCTCGAAGAAGGCCAGGATGTTGCCGCCGCCGATGTCGATGAAGATGTGCATGTACGGATCGGGCTCCTTGGTGGAGGGCACTTCGTTCTCGGCGATGGCGAGGATGAAGTTGGCATCGAGGTACTTCTGGTACCACTCCACGGTCTGCTTTGCGTTCTTGCAGCGGTATGCGACATGGTGTACGCCGTTGAGAAAGGCCATGGTTGTCTCCTTGGGGGCTGGCGGTGTCAATTGTTGAAGGGTTTGCGGGCGATGGCCAGGGCCTCGCGCAGCACGCTGATGTCGCCAATATGGTTGGACAGCAGCAGGATCAGGCGCGCGTTCAGGGCGGCGCTTTGCTCGTCCGACAGGCCCTGGTGGGTGTCGATCAGGGCCTCGTAGAAGTCGTCGCCGGGCGAATAGGCCTGGAAGTAGCGCTTGCCGGGCTCGCGCAGGTTGGGCTGGGTGTTCAGGCTCATGGATGTCTCCTTTGGTTTTAGACGTTGCCGGTGGCGCGGTTCACGGCGGCGCGCACCTTGGCGGCATCAAGCTGACGCCAGCGCGCAGCCACATGCTGGTCCGGGCGCAGCAGGTAGCTGGTGCCGGGCTGCAGGTCGTAGCGCTCGCGCAGCGCGCCCTGGGCGTCGATCAGCGTGGCCAGGCCGGCGGGGGCGGTGCCGCGCTGGGCCACGACGATGGCGTGCACGGCTATGGGGTGGTCGGCCAGGCCGGCCAGGGCCTGGGCCTGCTGCGCGCTCAGCGCGCCGGCGTCTTCCACGTAGTGCAGCAGGTGAAAGCGCGTGTCCATGTCGCCCAGCAGCCAGGCGGTCTTGCCGCCGGTGACGGGGGCGTCGTCCATGGGCGCGCCGGGCACCATGTTGCCGGCAAAGCCGTCTTCGTCGGGCGTGTTCAGCGGCGAATCGACGAGCCAGCTGGGCACCGACAGGCGGCCCGAGTTGACCAGGGCGCGGGCAAACGGGTAGTCCTGCGCCAGCTCCAGCACGGCGTTGCGAAAGGCCTTGCTGGTCTTGCTCTTGGGCGTGATGAAGTCGGTGGAGCGCGTGGAGTTCATGATGTTCTCGTCGGCGGCGTAGCAGCGCTCGCTGCTGTAGCTGTCCAGCAGCGACGCGGGCGCCTTGCCGTCGATGACGAGCTTGAGCTTCCAGGCCAGGTTGTCCGAGTCCTGTATGCCGCTGTTGGCGCCGCGTGCGCCAAAGGGCGAGACCTGGTGCGCCGCATCGCCCACGAACAGCACGCGGTTGTGGTTGAACTGGCCCATGCGCCGGCACTGGAAGGTGTAGACGCTGACCCATTCGAGCTCGAATTCGCGCTCGTCGCCAAGCATGGCCTTGATGCGCGGGATGACCTTCTCGGGCTTCTTCTCGGCCTCGGGGTCGGCGTCCCAGCCGAGCTGGAAGTCGATGCGCCAGACGTTGTCGGCCTGCTTGTGCAAGAGCACCGACTGGTTGGGATGGAAGGGCGGGTCGAACCAGAACCAGCGCTCTGCGGGATAGTCGGCCTTCATGATGACGTCGGCGATCAGGAAGCGGTCCATGAAGATCTTGCCGTCGATCTCCAGGCCCAGCATGTTGCGGATCGGCGAGCGCGCGCCGTCGGCGGCCACCAGCCAATCAGTGGTCAGGGTGTAGGCGCCGTCGGGCGTCTCCACGCGCACGGTGGCCTGTTTGTCGTCCTGCTCCACGCTGATGACGTTGTTCTTGAAGCGCATCTCCAGGTTAGGCAACTGGCGCGCGCGCTGCACCAGGTAGTCCTCCAGGTAGTACTGCTGCAGGTTCACCATGCCGGGGCGGTTGTGGCCGTCCTGCGGGCGCAGGTTGAAGTTGAAGACCTCGCCCTCGCCAAAGAAGGTGCGGCCCACGTTCCAGGACACGCCCTTGTCCACGCAGGGGCTGCCGCAGCCCATGCGGTCGAGCACCTCGAGCGCGCGCTTGGCGTAGCACACGCCACGCGAGCCTATGGACACGGTGTCGTCGTTGTCCAGCAGCAGCACTTTTTGCCCCTGGGCCGCCAGGTCAATGGCCATGGACAGGCCCACCGGGCCGGCGCCGACGATGACCACGGGGTAGTGGCCGCTGTGCTGCTCCACCAGCTCGGGTGGGCGCACATAGTCGAACTTGGGATAGGTGTAGGTCTTCAGCATGTGTCTCTCGAATCCTCAAAGATGGTGAAATATCGCTCTAGCGCTTATCTGGTAAGCGCTGACAGCTATTGTTTTTATTTAGGCTTGCTGCAGCGCATGCCACATCTGCTGGTCGCGCTCGGCCGTCCAGATGCGCGGGTCGCGGATGCCGCTGGCCTCGTCGTGCGCGCGCGTCACGTCAAACGGCAGGCAGTGCTCGTAGATGAAGACATGGCCAAACTTCGGGTCCATGGCCTGGCGCGTGTGCTTCATGGTGGCGTTCAAGTCCATCCCTTGGGCGACGGCCTCTTGCGCACTCTTGTAGAGCGTGGAGACAAAGTCGCGGGTATAGGCCAGGCCCTTTTGCACGTCCGCTGGCGTCATCAGCGCCGGGCCACGGCCGGGGATGAGCTTGTCGAACTTCATCGCCGCCAGGTTGTCCAGCGTCTGGGGCCAGTCGGCCAGGTAGGCGTCGCCGGTGTAGCAGGCGGCGTCGGCCTCGACCAGGTCGCCCGAGAAGCAGATGTTCTGGCTGGGGATGTAGACGATGGCGTCGCCCTTGGTGTGGCCGCGGCCCACCTGCTTGATGCGCACCTCCAGCTTGCCCAGCCACAGGGCCATCTCGCCCTCGAAGGTCATGGTCGGCCAGGTGAGGCCGGGCACGCTCTCCACGGCCTGGAACAGGCGCGGGAAGCGGCCGATCTCGGAATCCATGTCCTGCTGGCCGCGCTCGACGATCAGGTCGTAGGTGTCGCGGCTGGCGATGATCTGCTCCAGGCCTTCCGTTTTGTAACCCGAGGCGCCGAGCACGCGCACGGCGTGGTAATGCGTCAGCACCACGTACTTGATGGGCTTGTCGGTGATCTCGCGGATCTTGGCGATCACGCCCTGCGCGGCCACCGGGGTGGCGGTGGCGTCGATGATCATGCAGCCGTCATCGCCGATGATGACGCCGGTGTTCGGGTCGCCCTCGGCCGTGTAGGCGTAGGCGTTGTCGCTGAGTTTTTCCCAGCTGATCTTCTTTTCTTCCAGATCGGCCTGGGAGGCAAATTTTTTGTCGGTCATGGCGTTGGCTCCTGAGTTTTGTGGTAAGGGTGCGATGGGGTGTATTTGAGGCCGGATTGATTTATTATTCAAACGGTATTTATTGATCTATTTATCGGATTGACTCATGAATGTGACGCTGCGCCAGTTGCGCGCCTTCGTGGCCGTGGCCGATACCGGCAGCTTCACGCTGGCGGCAGAGCGCTTGTTCATCACCCAGTCGGCGCTCAGCGGCCTGATCAAGGAGCTGGAATCGACCCTGGACCTGCGCCTGTTCGACCGCAGCACGCGCCGCCTGCGCCTGTCCGACACCGGGCGCGAGCTGTACCCGCAGATCGAGAAAATCCTGCACGACCTGGACGGCGTGGTCAGCGAGGTCGGCAACCTCAAGGACTTGCAGCGCGGCACGGTGCGCGTCGCCGTGCCGCAGCTGCTGGCCTGCACGCTGCTGCCCGAGCTGATGGCGGGCTTTCGCGCCCAGTACCCGGGCGTGAGCCTGCGCCTGGTCGATTGCGCGGTCGAGAGCGTGATGGCGCGCGTGTTCTCCGGCGAGGTGGACATCGGCATAGGCCCGGAGCGCGAGGCCAATTCAGACATCGCCGCTGAGCAGCTGTTCAGCCTGCCCTTCATGGCCGTGATGCCGCCCACCCATGCCCTGGCGCGGCGCAAGAAGCTGCTGTGGCCAGACCTGTCCGGCCAGTCGCTGATCACGCTGCAGGGCCAGTTCACCGAGCTGCTGGTGAGCGACGTGGGCGAGGCCGCGCGCGACATGCACAAGGAGGCCTTCATGCAGGTGACCTATATGACCACGGCGCTGGCGCTGGCGCGTGCGGGCCTGGGTATCACGCTGTGCATGCCCTATGCGCGCACGCTGGTCGAGCAGTTCGGCCTGGTCATGCGCCCGGTGGGCGACCCGGTGGTGGAGCGCAGCTTCTGGGTCTTCACGCGCCGGGGCAGGGCGCTGTCGCCGGCGGCGCAGGAATTCCGCACATTTCTGGAGGATCAATTGCAGTCCTCGCGTTTGTGCTAGAGTCTGTCGCTATGCATTTCCTGTCGCTAGCACTACTACAGAACTTGTCCCACGGGCAGGCATAGAGTAGCGCGCGCGTACACACACTACTTCCACGGCCCGTGAGCACCAGCGACGGGCCGTTTTTGTTTGTGCAAGTCGCTGGAACCGGGTTTCATCTTTTCCTGTTCCATGAAAGCGAGTCCGTCCATGTTGCACAACCCCGCCAGCAAATACCGCCCCTTCGCGCCCGTGCGCCTGGCCGATCGCCGCTGGCCCGACGCGGTGATCACCCAGGCCCCCATCTGGTGCAGCGTGGATTTGCGCGACGGCAATCAGGCGCTGATCGAGCCCATGGACATTGCGCGCAAGATGCGCATGTTCGAGCAGCTGGTGAAGATCGGCTTCAAGGAGATCGAGGTCGGATTTCCCTCCGCCTCGCAGGTCGAGTTTGACTTCGTGCGCAAGCTCATCGAGGAAGACCGCATTCCCGACGACGTCACCATCCAGGTGCTGACCCAGGCGCGCGAACCGCTGATCCGCCGCACGTTTGAGGCGCTTGCCGGGGCGCCGCGCGCCATCGTGCACCTGTACAACGCCACCGCGCCGGTGATGCGCCGCGTGGTGCTGGGCATGAGCGAGGACGAGATCGTGGAGCTGGCCGTGAGCCACGCGCAGATGTTCCAGGACTTGGCCGCACGCCAGCCGGCGACCGACTGGACCTTCGAGTATTCGCCCGAGATGTATTCGGACACCGAGCTGGCATTTTCCAAGCGCGTGATCGATGCGGTGACCGCGGTCTGGCAGCCCACGCCCGAGAAGAAATGCATCATCAACCTGCCCACCACGGTCGAGCATTCCACGCCCAACATCTTTGCCGACATGGTGGAGTGGACGCACCGCCACATCGCGCGCCGTGACAGCGTGGTGCTGTCGGTGCACCCGCACAATGACCGCGGCACCGGCACGGCCACGGCCGAACTGGCGCTGATGGCGGGCGCCGACCGGCTGGAGGGCTGCTTGTTCGGCAACGGCGAGCGCACCGGTAACCTTGACGTAGTAAACGTGGCCCTCAACATGTACACCCAGGGCGTGCACCCGGGGCTGGATTTTTCCGACATCGACGCCATCCGCAGCACGGTGGAATACTGCAACCAGTTGCCCGTGCATCCGCGCCACCCCTATGTTGGCGACCTGGTCTACACCTCGTTCTCGGGCTCGCACCAGGACGCGATCAAAAAGGCCTTTGCCGAGCGCAAGGAAGGCGACATCTGGGACATGCCCTATCTGCCCATCGACCCCAAGGACCTGGGCCGCAGCTACGAGGCCGTGATCCGCGTCAACAGCCAGTCGGGCAAGGGCGGCATCGCCTACCTGCTGGAGAGCGAATACGGCCTGCAGTTGCCGCGCCGCTTGCAGATCGAATTCAGCGCCGCCGTGCAGCGCGAAATGGACGCCAGCGGCAAGGAGCTGACCGCGGCCGATCTGTGGGCGCTGTTCCAGAGCGAATATCAGATCCAAGCCGTGGCCGCGCCCGCCTATCGCATGCAGGACGATGGCGGCCGCATGCAGCTGGCGGCCACGGTGCAGTGGCAGGGCGACATCTTGGACTTGGAAGGCGAGGGCACAGGACCCATCGATGCCTTCGTGCAGGCCCTTTCGACGGCGCTCGATCGCCAGCTGCGGGTGCTCGATTACACAGAGCACGCCATAGGCGAGGGCGCCAACGCCCAGGCCGTGGCCTATGTGGAGATGCGCATCGACGAGCGCCAAACGGTGTACGGCGTGGGCATGGACGCCAACATCGTCTCCGCCTCCATGCGCGCCATCCTCAGCGGTCTGCAGCGTGCACCGCAGATGCAGGTGGTAGCCGCTTAATATCGAATATTCACCACGACAGAGGCAGCCATGAGCAGCGACAAACTCATCATCTTCGACACCACCTTGCGCGACGGCGAGCAGTCGCCCGGCGCCAGCATGACGCGCGACGAGAAGCTGCGCATCGCGCGCCAGCTCGAACGCCTGAAGGTGGACGTGATCGAGGCCGGCTTTGCCGCCAGCAGCAATGGCGACTTCGAGTGCGTGCAGGCGATTGCGCGCGCCATCAAGGACTCGACCATCTGCTCGCTCTCGCGCGCCAACGACCGCGACATCGCGCGCGCCGCCGAGGCGCTCAGGGACGCCGAGCGCGGCCGCATCCACACCTTCATCGCCACCAGCCCGCTGCACATGGAGAAAAAGCTGCGCATGACGCCCGAGGAGGTGCTGGAGCAGTCGAAGCTGGCGGTGCGCTTTGCGCGCAACCTGATGGGCGACATCGAGTTCAGCGCCGAGGACGGCTACCGCAGCGAGATCGACTTCCTGGCGCGCGTGTGCGAGGCGGTGATCAACGAGGGCGCGACCACCATCAACATCCCCGACACCGTGGGCTATGCCATTCCCGAGCTGTACGGCAACTTCATCAAGACGCTGCGCGAGAAGGTGCCCAACAGCGACAAGGCCATCTGGAGCGTGCATTGCCACAACGACCTGGGCATGGCCGTGGCCAACAGCCTGGCGGGCGTGAAGATCGGCGGCGCGCGCCAGGTCGAATGCACCATCAACGGCCTGGGTGAGCGCGCGGGCAATTGCTCGCTCGAGGAAATCGTCATGGCCGTGAAGACGCGCCGCGACTACTTTGGCCTGGACGTGGGCATAGACACCTCGCAGATCGTGCCGGCCAGCCGGATGGTCAGCACCACCACCGGCTTCGTGGTGCAGCCCAACAAGGCGGTGGTGGGGGCGAATGCCTTTGCCCACGCCAGCGGCATCCACCAGGACGGCGTGCTCAAGGCGCGCGACACCTACGAGATCATGCGCGCCGAGGACGTGGGCTGGAGCGCCAACAAGATCGTGCTGGGCAAGCTGTCCGGGCGCACGGCGTTCAAGCAGCGGCTGCAGGAGCTGGGCGTGGTGCTCGAATCCGAGGGCGAGATCATGGCGGCCTTCGCCAAGTTCAAGGATCTGGCCGACCGCAAGAGCGAGATCTTTGATGAGGACATCCTGGCCCTGGTCGGCGACGAAAGCGTGACGGCGGAGAAGGAGCAATACGGTTTCATCTCCCTGGCCCAGCGCAGCGAGACCGGCGAGATGCCGCATGCCGAGATCGTCTTCACCATCGATGGCCGCGAGGTGCGTGGCACATCGGACGGCAACGGCCCGGTCGATGCCTCGCTCAAGGCCATCGAGAGCCAGGTGAAAAGTGGCGCGGAAATGGTGCTGTATTCGGTGACGGCGATCAGCGGCAACACCGAAAGCCAGGGCGAGGTCACGGTGCGCCTGCAGAACACCGGTCGCATCGTCAATGGCGTGGGCGCGGATCCGGACATCGTCGTGGCCTCGGCCAAGGCCTACCTGAGTGCCCTGAACAAGCTGCAAAGCAAAGCCGAGCGTGTGGCAGCCCAGGGTTAAAGCCTGGTTACCCATATAATTCAGGTTCTTTTTAAAAGAGTCGCGCAAGATATTGATCTTGCGCGGCTTTTTTTGATTCTGTACACTGGTGTACAGTTTCTTACGTTCGGAGCCTCTGATGCACGCCCGTTTTCGCATCGCAACCCGTTTTTCCCAAGTTCTGGCCATCGCAGCCCTGGGCCTGTCCCTGGCATTTCCCGGTGCGCAGGCCGCCGAACGCAAACCCGCTGCCTCCAAGAAACAGTCGCAGGTGGTGGCCAAGCGTGCGGCCGTGAAATCGAGCGCCAAGGCGCAGCGCAAGGCCGGTTCGGTCAAGTCCACGCGCATGGCAGCGCGTAGCGCCAAGGCGCCGGTGCGCATGGCGGCCGAGCCCGCACGCCTGTCCTTTGGTCAGCTGGCGGGACTGCATTCGGTCAGTGACCCGCTGGATCTGAAGTCCAGCGTGGCGCTGGTGATCGATCAGGACACCAAGGAGGTGTTGCTGAGCAAGAACGACCATGCGGTGCTGCCGATTGCCTCCCTGACCAAGCTGATGACCGGCCTGCTCGTTTCCGAGGCGCGCCTGCCCATGGACGAGCCCATCACCATCACGCAGGACGATGTGGACACCGAAAAGGGCAGCGGGTCGCGCCTGACCGTGGGCACCACGCTGTCGCGCGGAGAACTGTTGCACCTGGCCTTGATGTCCAGCGAGAACCGCGCCGCGCACGCGCTGGGGCGCACCTATCCCGGCGGCCTGACGGCCTTCGTGCAGCGCATGAATGCCAAGGCCCGGCTGCTGGGCATGACGGAATCGCGCTTTGTCGAGCCCACCGGCCTGTCCAGCAGCAACCAGTCCAGCGCCCATGACCTGGCCACGCTGGTCAACGTGGCACATGGCGACTCACTGCTGCGCGAGCTGTCCACCTCCCCGGGGCACGAGGTCACCGTGGGTAGCCGCGTGCTGCAATACAACAATACCAACCGCCTGGTGAAGAGCCCGACCTGGGACATCGGTCTGCAGAAGACCGGCTACATCTCCGAGGCCGGTCGCTGCCTGGTGATGCAGGCCGAGGTGGCGGGGCGCAAGCTGATCATGGTGTTCCTGGATTCGGCGGGCAAGTTCAGCCGCCTGGGCGATGCCGAGCGGGTGCGCTCCTGGGTCGAGAAGATGCACCCCGGCAGCAGCATCAGCCTGGGCGCGGCTGCCACGCCGCGTAGCTGACCGAGCTGCGGCGCCACCTGGAAAAACGGTGGCGCTCAGGCGCAGTCCTCACACCCCCTGGAGCACGGTGCGCTGACCCGTGCTGTAGCCCAGCGCCAGCGAGATCTCCTGTGCCGCGGCCTGCAGCTTGGGCACCCAGCCGTCGTCCAGGCGATCGGCTGGTGCCGAGATCGACAAGCCGGCCACCAGCTGCCCCTGGTCGTCGAACACACCGGCGGCCATGCAGCGCACGCCCAGCTCCAGCTCCTCGTTGTCGCGCGCAATGCCGTACTGGCGCGCCTTGCTCAGTTCGCGCTCCAGCATTGGCAATTGGGTGATGCTGTTGCGCGTATGGCCGGGCAGGCCGGTGCGCGTGGCGTAGGCGCGCACGCGCTGCGTGTCTTCCGAGGCCAGAAACAGCTTGCCGGTGGAGGTCAGGTGCAGCGGCGCATGCCCGCCAATGGCGCGCACCACCTGCATGCCCGAGCGCTCGCTGTAGGCGCGCTCGACATAGACGATCTCGTCGCCCTGGCGCACGCTCAGGTTCACCGGCTGCTGTATCAGCTTGTGCAAGTGGCGCATCGGGGCCATGGCGGCGTCGCGCACCGACAGGCGCGCCTTGACCAGGTTGCCCAGCTCCAGGAGGCGCATGCCCAGGCGGTAGCTGCCCGATTCGGGGCGATCCACGAAGCGGCCTATCGTCATGTCGTTGAGGATGCGGTGCGCCGTGGACGGGTGCAGGCCGGTGCGTTCGCTGATTTCCTTGAGCGAGACGGACTCCTCCCTGGACGCCAGCACATCGATCAACTGGAACATGCGCTCCAGCACCTGCACGCTGGGTTTGGGTTGGACATCCGTCGGGGTTTTCTTCATGGCAATGAAAACGGTTGGTAACGGTTGCATTTTACGAGGTGAAACGCAAACCTGCAGGCTGCAAAGCAAAAGGCCCGGCCTGCTGCGCAGTACCGGGCCTGGTATCGGTCGGGTTTACCTATTTCATGTCGTGCTGACCAATCGGCCTTGGCTGATCTGGGCAAATTCACGCTCCACCGTAGCATGGGCCTGGCGCATGCTCTTTGATGGCTCGGCACTCAGCAGGCTTGCCACCACCACCGACACCCAGCCCAGGATGAAGCCGGGCACGATTTCGTACAGGCCCCACAGCGCGAACTGCTTCCACACCAGCACCGTGACGGCGCCGACGATGATGCCGGCGAGCGCGCCGCCGCGCGTCATGCGGCCCCAGAACAGCGACAGGATGATGACCGGGCCAAACGCCGCGCCAAAGCCGGCCCAGGCGTAGCTGACCATGCCCAGCACCTTGGCCTCGGGGTTGCTGGCGATGGCAATCGCAATCAGCGCGACCACCAGCACCATGATGCGGCCGACCCAGACCAGCTCGGTCTGGCTGGCGTTCTTGCGCAGGAAGACGCGGTAGATGTCCTCGGTCAAGGCGCTCGAGCACACCAGCAGCTGGCACGACAGCGTGCTCATCACCGCAGCCAAAATGGCGGCCAGCAGGGCGCCGGCGATCCAGGGGTTGAACAGCTGCTTGGAGACTTCCATGAACACCGTCTCGGCGTTGGCGTTCACGGCCGCCGCGCCACTCGTGTGCGCGGCAAAGAAGGGGATGCCGACAAAGCCCACGGCCACGGCGCCCATCAGGCACAGAATCATCCAGGTCATGCTGATGCGGCGCGCGGCAGGAATGGTCTGCACCGACGACGCGGCCATGAAGCGCACCAGGATGTGCGGCTGGCCGAAGTAGCCCAGGCCCCAGGCCAGCAGCGAGACGATACCGACGAAGCTTGCGCCCTTGAACAGGTCGAACTTCTCGGCGCTGACGATGGCGCTCCAGTCTTGGCCGGGCTGCAGCTGGCCTTCGACGGCCAGATAGGCCATGACCGGCGCCAGGATCAGCGCGGTAATCATCATCGAGGCCTGGATGGTGTCGGTCCAGCTGACGGCCAGAAAGCCGCCGATCAGCACATAGGCAATGGTGCAGGCCGCGCCGACCCACAGGGCGGTTGCGTAGGGCATGCCGAACATGTTTTCGAACAGGCGCGCACCGGCGACCACGCCCGAGGCGCAGTACAGCGTGAAGAACACCAGAATCACCAGGGCGGTGACGATGCGCAGCAGGTTGCCCTTGTCTTCAAAGCGGTTGGCCAGGTAGTCGGGCAGGGTCAGCGCGTTGCCGGCGCGCTCGGTGTACAGGCGCAGGCGCGCCGCCACCAGGCGCCAGTTGAGGTAGGCGCCTGCCACCAGGCCGATGGCAATCCACGACTCCGACAGGCCCGACAGATAGACCGCACCGGGCAGGCCCATGAGCAGCCAGCCGCTCATGTCGGACGCGCCGGCCGACAGCGCCGTGACAAAGCTGCCCAGGCTGCGCCCGCCCAGGATGTAGTCCGACAGGTTCTTGGTGCCCAGGTAGCCCAGGGCGCCAATGCCCAGCATGGCGACCAGGTAGACGGCGAACATGATCGCCGTCGGGTCGTTCCAGTTGTATTGCATGATTTACTCTCGTTTTGATAGCTACAAACGCTTTATTTAAAAGAGATGCAGCCTATTTAATTGCTTGACGGCATGTTTCAGATACGGCTGCCGGCCCTCACCCCCACCCTCTCCCAGAGGGAGAGGGGGTCAAACCGGCGCAACGCGCATCAGGCCATGGTCATGAGCTGGGCGTTGCCGCCCGCCGCCGCGGTGTTGGTGCTGATCGACTGCTCGTGCACCAGCGCGGCCAGGTCGTAGCTGCGGCCGGTGGCCAGCTCGTCGCTGGAGCGGCTTTCAACACGCACAATGGCGCCGTCACGCGCGGCCACGCGCGCCGCCACCTGCAGCAGCGCGTCGCCGTCGCCCTCGAACAGCAGCGCCGCCATGGGCGTGGCCGCGTCGTCCAGGCTGGCTGCCTCGGCGCTGTGCAGCCAGGCCGTGCCCTCGGCGCCAGCGCTTTGGCGCAGCGCCTGCCACAGCGCGGTGCAGCCGCTGTCCTGCTCGGGTAGCACCACATGGCAGGGGTTGCCGCTGGCCAGTGCCGCCACCACCTGGTGCACCAGGCCCAGGGTGCTGGCCGGCAGCGCCCAGACGGCGCCGCGCGGCAGCAGGCGGTAGCGGTTGGATTCACCCGTGGGGCCGGGCAGCAGCCAGCTGGCGCCCACGCGCGTGGCGGCCAGGGCGGCGTCGATCAGCGCGCGCAGCTGCGTGGCGCTGGCGCCTGGCAGGTTGGCCTGCGTCAGGCGTTCGAGCAGCGCCCGGCTGGCCGGTGCGGCCTCGGCCGTGGGCACGCTGGCCAGCGCGGCGTTGGGGTTGCCTTGCACCAGGCGGTGCAGGTACAACGGGCCGCCGGCCTTGGGGCCGGTGCCCGACAGGCCCATGCCGCCAAAGGGCTGCACGCCGACCACGGCGCCGATGACGTTGCGGTTCACATAGATGTTGCCGGCGTGCACGCGCTCGGTCAGGTGGGCGATGGTCTCGTCGATGCGGCTGTGCATGCCAAAAGTCAGGCCGTAGCCGGTGGCGTTGATGCCGTCGATCAGCTGGTCGAGCTGCTCACGTTGGAAGCGAATCACGTGCAGCACCGGGCCGAAGACCTCGCGCGTCAGGCGCGCCGGGCTGTCGATCTCGATGATGGCCGGGGCCACGAAGTGGCCGTTGAGCGCGGCGCCGTTGCCGCGCTGCACGCGCGTGACCTTCTGGCCGGCCGCCTGCATGCGCTCGATATGCGCCTCGATCTGGGCGCGCGCCTCGGCGTCGATCACCGGGCCAACGTCGGTCGACAGCTGGTCCGGGTTGCCCATGTTCCACTCCTGCAGGGCGTGGCGCAGCATGTGCAGGGTGCGCTCGGCCACGTCTTCCTGCAGGCACAGCACGCGCAGCGCCGAGCAGCGCTGGCCGGCCGAGTCAAACGCGCTGGCCAGCACGTCGCCCACCACCTGCTCGGCCAGGGCCGAGGAATCCACGATCATGGCGTTTTGCCCGCCGGTCTCGGCGATCAGCGGAATCGCCTGGCCGCTGGGCGACAGGCGCTTGGCCAGCTGGCGCGCGATGATGCGCGCTACCTCGGTCGAGCCGGTGAACATGACGCCGGCGACCTGCGGGTGCGCCACCAGGGCCGCGCCCACGCTCTCGCCGCGGCCGGGCACGAGCTGCAGCGCGTCCTGCGGCACGCCGGCCTCGTGCAGGATTTGCACCATGGCGGCGGCGGTGAGCGGCGTTTGCTCGGCCGGCTTGGCCAGCACGGTGTTGCCTGCGGCCAGGGCCGCGGCCACCTGGCCAGCAAAGATGGCCAGCGGAAAGTTCCATGGGCTGATGGCCAGCACCACGCCCAGCGGGCGCTGGCTGGCGTTGTCGAATTCGGCCGCCACCTGGGCGCCGTAGTAGCGCAGAAAGTCCACTGCCTCGCGGATTTCGGCCACGGCGTTGGGCAGGGTCTTGCCGGCCTCGCGCTGGATCAGGCCCATCAGCGGCTGGCTGCGCTGCTCCAGCAGGTCGGCGGCGCGGGCCAGCGCGTCGGCGCGGGCTGCCGGCGGTGTGCCAGCCCAGATCGGGCCGGCCAGCGCGGCGCGTGCGGCGGCGGTCTGCACCTCGTCGGCGCTGGCCTCGCGCACCCAGCCCACGGTGTCGCGCAGCTCGGCCGGGTTGGGCAGGGCCTGCCAGCCCGCGGTGCGCGCCGGGTCGGCCGGCAGCTCCACACCAGCGGGTGCGGCCAGATAGGTTTGGCGCGTGCTGTAGAGCAGGGCGGCGGCCAGTGACGCGAGCTGCTGCTCGTTGGCCAGGTTCACGCCCTGCGAGTTGGCGCGGGCCTGCGCGCCCAGGCCGGCGAACAGCGCTGTGGGCAGGGCAATGCGCGGGTGCGGCGCGCCCAGGCGGCCTTCCTGGCTGGCGATTTGCATGACTTCGACCACCGGGTCGACGACCAGCTCGGACACCGGCACGCTGGCGTCGCCAATGCGGTTGACGAACGAGGTGTTGGCGCCGTTCTCCAGCAGACGGCGCACCAGGTAGGCGAGCAGCGTCTCGTGGCTGCCCACCGGGGCGTAGATGCGGCAGGGCCGCGCCAGCTTGCCTTCCGACGCCGCGCCGGTGACCTGCGCGTACAGCGGCTCGCCCATGCCGTGCAGGCACTGGAATTCGTACTGGCCGCTGTAGTAGCTGCCGCCCACGCTGGCCGCCAGCTGGTAGATGGAGGACAGCGTCTGCGCGTTGTGCGTGGCGAACTGCGGGTAGATGGCGTCGGGGGCCTCCAGCAGCTTGCGTGCGCAGGCCAGGTAGCTCACGTCGGTGTAGACCTTGCGCGTGTAGACCGGGTAGCCGGCCTGGCCGTCCAGTTGGGCGCGCTTGATCTCGCTGTCCCAGTAGGCACCCTTGACCAGGCGCACCATCAGGCGGCGGCGGCTGCGGCGGGCCAGGTCGATCAGATAGTCGATGACGTGCGGGCAGCGCTTCTGATACGCCTGCACGACAAAGCCGATGCCGCTCCAGCCCTTCAAGCTGGGCGCGGCGCACAGGGCTTCCATCAGGTCGAGCGAGATCTCCAGGCGATCGGCCTCCTCGGCGTCGATGTTCATGCCGATGTCGTACTTCTTGGCCAGCTCGGCCAGGTGCAGCACGCGCGGCAGCAGCTCGCCCATGACGCGGTCGTACTGCGCGCGCGAGTAGCGCGGGTGCAGGGCCGAGAGCTTGATCGAGATGCCCGGGCCTTCAAAAATGCCGCGCCCGGCGGACGCTGCGCCGATGGCGTGGATGGCCTGCTCGTAGTCGCGCAGGTAGCGCTGGGCGTCATGCTCAGTGGCCGCCGCCTCGCCCAGCATGTCGTAGCTATAGCGAAAGCCTTGCTTTTCATAAGTGCGGCTATTGGCCAGCGCCTCGGCAATGTTCTGGCCGGTGACGAACTGCTCGCCCATCAGCTTCATGGCGCGGTGCACGCCCTGGCGGATCAGCGGCTCGCCGCCCTTTCCGATGACGCGCGTCAGCGCCGACGACAGGCTCTTCTCGCTGCTGGTACTGGTCAGCTTGCCGGTCAGCACCAGGCCCCAGGCGGCGGCGTTGACGAACAGCGAGGGCGAGCGGCCGACGTGCGACTTCCAGTCGCCGCGGCTGATCTTGTCGCGGATCAGCACGTCGCGCGTGGCCTTGTCGGGAATACGCAAGAGCGCCTCGGCCAGGCACATCAGCGCCACGCCTTCCTGGCTGGACAGCGAAAACTCCTGCACCAGCGCCGCCACGCCGCTGGCCACGGGCGCGTCGCGCAGGCCCTGCACCAGGCGCGTGGCCAGCTCGGTCACCTTGGCGGCCTGGGCCTCGTCCTGGGTGCGCGCCAGCGGCAGCAGCGCCGGCAGGCACTCGGTCTCGGGGCGGTGCCAGGCGGCGGTGATGGCGGCGCGCAGCGGCGTCTGCGGCAGGATGGACTGGGCAAATTCGAGGAAGGGTTGCACCTCGTGCTGCGCCTGGGGTTGCACTTCGTCCTTGCCATCGTCAGGCACGCCGTCGTCGGTGCCAAAGATGCGGATGGTGCTGGCGCCACGTTCCAGCGCATCGACATATTGCAGTACCGCCTGCTTGATCAGCCAGTGCGGGGTGCGGTTCAGATTCTGGGCGGCGTTGCGGATGCGCTCGCGCAGCAGGTCATCGACCTTGATGCCAACGGTAGTGCTCATGGGGAAGAAAAAGGTGCAACCAATGAAGTCTGCGAATATCGCAAAGGTTGCACCTCTGGCGGACTAGGGCAAACCCTAGGTAATGGTTTGCATCTGTATCACCGAGCCCATTGGCGGAGCTTCACTCTCTTATCGTTTCTGTGCGAACGTCCAGGCCAGTTCGGCCATGGGGCGGGCCGTGGCTCCGGCGGCCTTGGCCTGGGCGCTGGCGGCCGTGCCGGCTTCGACGCGCTTGGCGATGCCCTGCAGGATGGCGGCGATGCGGAACATGTTGTAGGCCAGGTAGAAGTTCCAGTCCGCGTGCAGCGAGTCCACATCCTGGATGCCGGTGCGCTGGCAATAGCGTCGGATGTAGTCCGCCTCTTGCGGTATGCCCAGGGCGGCTATGTCCAGCCCGCCGATGCCGCGTGACAGCGTGGCCGGGATATGCCAGCTCATGCAGTGGTAGGCAAAGTCGGCCAGCGGATGGCCCAGGGTGGACAGCTCCCAGTCGAGCACCGCGATGGCACGTGGCTCGGTGGGGTGGAACATGAGGTTGTCCAGCCGGTAGTCGCCATGCACGATGGAGACGCGGCTTTCATCGCGGGCGCTGGCGGGCATGTGCTCGGGCAGCCATTGCATGAGCCTGTCCATCTCGGCAATCGGCTCGGTGATGGAGGCCTGGTACTGCTTGCTCCAGCGGCCGATCTGGCGCTCGAAGTAGTTGCCCGGCTTGCCGTAGCCGCCCAGGCCGCGCGCGGCGTAGTCGACGCTGTGCAGCGCCGCGATGACGCGGTTCATCTCGTCGTAGATGGCGCCGCGCTCGAGCACGCTCATGCCCGGCAGGGATTGGTCCCAGAGCACGCGGCCGGCCATGAATTCCATGATGTAGAAGGCGCGCCCGATGATGGATTCGTCCTCGCACAGCGCCAGCATCTGCGGCACGGGCACGTCGCTGCCGGCCAGGCCGCGCATGACCGCATATTCACGCTCTATGGCGTGGGCCGAGGGCAGCAGCCTGGCCACCGGCCCGGGCTTGGAGCGCATGACGTAGCTGCGCGCGGGCGTGATCAGCTGGTAGGTGGGGTTGGACTGGCCGCCCTTGAACATCTCCACCCGCAGCGGGCCGGCAAAGCCCTGCACATGCTGCGACAGCCAGGCAGTCAGGGCCTCGGTGTCGAAGGCGTGTTGCTCGGAAACGGGGCGGGTGCCGACGAATTGCTCAAAATTGCTCATGGGGTCAGATACAGGGGTTGGAATGGGGGCTCATGGGCCAGATTCGGCGATGCGCATCAGTGCCTCGCGGTCGCGCACCACCAGGCCGCCGGCTTCGATGCGGATCGCATCCTCGCGCTCCATGGCCTTGAGCTCCTGGTTCACGCGCTGGCGCGATGCGCCCAGCAGTTGTGCCAGCTCTTCCTGGGCCAGCTGCAGGCCGATGCGGATTTCGTTGCCGTTCTCCAGGCTGGGCACGCCATAGCTGCGCACCAGGTGCAACAGCTGCTTGGCCAGGCGCGCGCGCAGGGGCAGGGTGTTCAGGTCTTCCACCAGACCGAACAGCTGGCGTATGCGGCGCGCGTGCAGGCGCAGCATGGCCTCGTAGAGTTCGGTGTGCTGGGCCAGGATCTTCTTGAAATCGGCGCGTGCCACATGCAGGACGGTGGTGTCGCCATGGGCATAGGCATCGTGCGTGCGCCGGTCGCCGTCGAACATCGCCACGTCGCCGAACCAGATGCCAGGCTCTACATAGGTCAGCGTGATCTGCTTGCCCGACAGCGAGGTGGAGCTGACGCGCACTGCGCCGCGCGCGCAGCCAATCCAGCCCTCGGGCGGTTCGCCGCGCGCGGCCATGAGCGCGCCGTCCTTGTAGCGTTTCACCGTGGCACATCGCAATATGTCGTGACGCAGGGAGGGGGAGAGGGTGGAAAACCAGCGACCGGAGTTGATCGCCTCGCGTTCCTCGATGGTAAGAATCGGCTCGTCCATGGTCTGTCTTGTGCGTGACTGGGATGCGAGCCATTGTCGCGTCGGGCACGGGCGCGGCAGTGCCGCGCTGTCACATGGGCGTCCCGGGGCCCGGGCCAGCGCACCAGTGGGCAGGCAAGACCATCAGAAAGCAGCCTGCATTTTGTGTATCAAAAACCCTATCAACGCTTATAAACAAAGCGCAATAAGCTATGTTAGTGATAGCGGTTTGACTGTGCAGCTTCAAACCCCAGCCGGCCCTGGCGCACAACCAGGGCGCGTACAAGGTTCTTCGTGCGCTCGACGATGGCCGCCAGCACCAGCTTGGAGCTGGCTTTGCTGTCAAAAAGATACACCCGGCTACCGGATTGGGCCGACATTTACGCGATTGCGCGCCGCATGGCCCCAGTGCCCACGATACCCATCGAAGCAAATGTCATATCCATGATCAAATTGTCTTTTGGGCATAAGAACCATATGGGTTTGTGTCAGAATCAATAAAACATTTAGAAACCATTGTGAATATGCGTAAGGTAATCGTTGGCGCCTGCTTATGCACCGTGGCCTCTGGCGTTGCCGCGTTGTCGCTGGGGCCAAGCCGCGGCGCAGTGGTGCTCGGTTCGCCCATTGATCTGATGTTTGAGGTACGGCCCGATGCGGGCAAGGATCTCGCATCGTCCTGTCTGTCTGCGCGCCTGGTTTCAGGCGCCAGCACTGTTTCAGATTCGCGCGTGCAAGTCACGCCGGTGCTGGGCGGTACCGTGCCCATGGTGCGTGTGCAAGCGCGCATCACCGCAGATGAGCCCGTCTTGACGGTGACACTGGCGGCCGGTTGCGAAGGGCGCGTGACGCGCAGCTATACGTTTCTGGCCGATCCGCCATCGGGCACCCCGGCCGTTGCCCAGCGCCCGCTGGATGTTGCTGGTTTTGGCGCCGCGGCGCGCGGCACCGATGGCTGGGGCCTGGCGGATGCCGATGCGGCGGCGACGCGTGCCGCCGCGCGCCAGCGCGTCCTGGCCGGGTTGGAGGGCGAGGGGGCGCTGGCCAGCGGCTCTGCGCGCCCGGCGCGTTCATCCAGCGCCAAGACCGCCGACAGGCCCGCCAGGCCGCGTGCGCTGGCGCCAGTGCCGGCCGCCCCGGCACGCCTGATCGTCGAGCCGCTGGATCTGTGGCTGGATACACCCCTGACCTTGCGCCTGGCGCGTGAAGAGCCGTTGCTGGTCTCGGCCCCCGACGAGGCCAGGCGTGCAGAATTTGCCGCCCTGTGGAAGGCGCTGAATACCTCGCCCGAGAACCTGCGGGAGTCCATGGCGCTTCTGGACAAGCTGCAGGGCGAGGCCGCAGCCCAGGTCAGGCAGGCCGAGGCCGAGAAGGCCGCCGCCGCCGAGCTGCGCCAACGCTTGGCACAGGTGGAGGAACAGAGTTTTTCCGCCACCTGGGTCTATGGGCTGGGTGGCCTGCTGGCACTGGCCGTGGGTTGCATCGGCTGGCTGCTGCGGCGTGCCAGGCGCCAGGAAACCCAGGCCTGGCAACATTCGGTGGCCCGCAGCGAGGCGCTGCAGCATGGCGCCGTGGCGGCCGAAGGGCCGAGCGGCCAGGACGACTGGCCACTGGAGTCCGATGCCGCCGACACCTGGCAACCCAGCTCCCTGCCTGAGGTAGATGAGCCCGATGTGCCTGTCGATGCCCCCGACACCATACCGGTGGGACCGTCGGCGGTGGCCACTGCACCTGCGGCGTTCGAGCCCACTATCCAGCCCGCCATGGCGCCCGCCACGCCGAAGGCGGCGCGCGCGCAGCAGATTCTCCCGCCTGATGCGGTATTCGACATCCAGCAACAGGCCGAGTTTTTCACCTCGATTGGCGAGCACGACCAGGCCATCGACGTGCTGCGCGTGCATATCGAGGAGCATGGCGACGCCATGCCCTGGGCCTATCTGGAATCGCTGCGCCTGTTCCACATGCTGGGGCGCACGGAGAGCTTCAATCGCCAGCGGCTGCAGTTCCAGGAGCGCTTCAACGTGCGGGTTCCGGGCTTTGGCCAGTTCCACCATGCGGGCCAGGCATTGGAGGACTACCCCGAGGCCCTGGCGGAAATCGAGGCACTGTGGTCATCGCCCGAGGTCATGGGCGTGCTCGACGGCCTGCTGTTCCGCCGCGGCGAGGGGGCTGACGACGAGCGTTTCGACCTGACCGCCTTCGATGACCTGCTGCTGCTGCTGGCCATTGCGCAGACCACGCCCGCGCATCTGCGCGGCGCGCCGCCGCCGCGTGCGCGCACCACGCCCAGGGCCAACAAGGTGATCCTGCCGCCCGAGCGTTCGCTGGACTCGATCGCTGGAGACCTGTCGCTCATGCCTTCGGGCTACGATGTGCTGACCCCCGAGCCGGCGCCACGCCCCATGCTGGACGTGGACTTGTCGCAGACCTGCCAGCCGGATATCGCATTCGACGATCACCCCACTACCGCCGTCACCCGAATGCAGGGCGTGGGTTTCGGCATGGAGGACGACAAGCTCGAACTGCGTTTCGAGCTGGATCAGATGGACAAGAAGCGCTTCTGACCGCGCGTTACAACCCGGCCCGCAGAGCGTGCATCAGCCGGCCGGCGGCAGCCTCGGGCTGTTCGGCGTTCACCAGGGCCCGCACCACGGCGATGGAGCCTACGGCCGTGGCCCGCACCTGGCCAAACTGTTCCAGACCGATGCCGCCAATGGCCACCTGCGGATAGCCGCGCATGAGGCGCGCATAGGCCGCCAGGCGTGCCACGCCCTGGGGCACGGTGGCCATTTTCTTCAGCGTGGTCGGGAACACCGCGCCCATGGCGATGTAGCTGGGGCTGGCGGCGTCGGCGCGCAGCATCTCGGCGTAGCCGTGGGTGCTGACGCCCAGGCGCAGGCCGCTGGCGCGCAGCTCATCCAATTCTTCGCGCGTGAGCGCGTCCAGATCCTCCTGGCCCAGGTGCGCGCCATAGGCGCCGGCGGCCATCGCCTCGCGCCAATGGTCGTTGATGAACAGCAGTGCATCGGTGCCCTGCACGGCCTGGACGGCGGCCTGCACCTCGCGGGCGATCGCCGCGCTGTCGTCGCTCTTGTAGCGCAGCTGCACCGTGGGCACGCCGGCGCGCGCCATGCGGCCGACCCAGGCGGCATCGGGCAGCACCGCGTACAGGCCAAGGGCCTGGGGGCAGGGGGCAAAGGGCTGGGCGTGCGGGCGTGGCTGCAGGCCAAAGTCCGCAGGTTCGTCAGGCCAATGTGCGGCATCGAAAAACCCCAGGCGGCGCGTCTGTGCGGCCCAGGCGCGCGCCAGGCAGCTGGCATCCTGGGCGATGAAGCCCAGGGCGCTGCAGGCGGCCAGCGCGGCGCGGTAGACCGGCTCGTCGGACTCGGGTGCGGGCGCGGGTTGTGCGGGAAAGTCGGCAAAGGCCGCGCCGTGGTGCTGCTGGATGGCCTGCTGCATCTCGGTGGCGGGGGGCAGGGGGGCGGTGTTGGTCATGTTCAGGCCTGCGCCTTGTCGTGGTGCCAGAACGGCGTGCCCAGCACCGGTGTGCTGGGCTGGGCACTGCTGTGCTGCTCCATGGCACCGGCCAGGCGCGCGGCGCGGCCGGCGGCCACGGCGTCGGCAAAGGCGCCGGCCATGGCCACGGGGTCTTGCGACAGGGCCACGGCCGTGTTCAGCAGCACGCCGTCAAAACCCCATTCCATGACCTGGGCGGCGTGCGAGGGCAGGCCCAGGCCGGCGTCCACCAGCAGCGGCACGTTCAGGCGCTCGCGCAGCAGCTGCAGGGCGTAGGGGTTCATGGGGCCGCGGCCCGTGCCGATCGGGGCGGCCCAGGGCATGACGGCCTGGCAGCCCACGTCGATCAGGCGCTGGCATTGCACCAGATCTTCGGTGCAGTAGGGCAGTACCTGAAAACCGTACTTGATGAGGATGGCGGCAGCCTCCACGGTTTGCTGGGTGTCGGGCTGCAGGGTGTAGTCGTCGCCGATCACCTCCAGCTTGATCCAGGGCGTGTCGAAGACCTCGCGCGCCATCTGCGCCGTGGTCACGGCCTCCTGCACGCTGTGGCAGCCAGCCGTGTTGGGCAACACCGGCACGGCCAGGCTTTTGAGCAGCTCCCAGAAGCTGTTGCCGGCGTTGGTGGCGTTGATGCCCTGGCGGCGCAGCGATGCCGTGACCATGGCCGGCCGCGCGCGCTGCACGGCCGCTTGCAGCACGGCCGGCGAAGGGTAGCGCGCCGTGCCAAGCAGCAGGCGGCTGGCAAAGCTCTGGCCGTAGAGGACAAGGGGGTCTGTAGTCATGTTTTCAATCCTGTATTGATAGCTGCTGGCGCTTGTTTGATGGGCGTTAGAGGCAGTTTTAACCACCAGTGACGGGAGCAATCACCTCTACCCGGTCACCGTCCTGCAACAGGTGGCTGGGGTATTGCGCCTTGGGCACGAACACCGTGTTCACGGCCACGGCAAAGGGCGGGCGCGGTGCCAGCAGGGCGAGCGCGTCCTGTACGCTGGCCTGCGCCGGCAGATCGGTGGATTGTTGGTTCAGCAAAATCTTCATGTAACAGCGGGGCCCTGCAGGGCCAGGTCGAATTGGGCGGCCAGCGGCGATTGTCCCTGGTTCAGCCATTGCAGCGCCACGTCGTGCAGCGCGGGCGCCTGCATGAAGCCGTGGCGGTACATGCCGTTGATCTGCAGGACGCGCGGCCGCGGCATGCGGATCCCGGGCAGGTTGTCGGGCAGGGTGGGGCGGCACTGCGTGCTCAGCTCCAGGATGCGCGCCTCGGCAAAGCCGCTGTGGATGGTGTAGGCGGCCGAGAGCAGCTCCAGGGCCGAGCGCACGCTCATGCCGGAGCGGTCGTCGGACTCGATCTCGGTGGCGCCGATGACGAACACATGGTTTTCCTTGGGCGCCACATAGATCGAGTAGCGTGGGTGGACCAGGCGCGTGGGCCGCGCCAGCGTCACCTCGGGCGCGTGGATGCGCACGACCTCGCCGCGTACGCCGCGCAGCGCCTGCCATTGCTGGCGTGCGCCCAGGCCACGGCAGTCGATAAGCCAGTCGCTCTGGCCCGCCTCGCCGGGGCGGAAGTCGCCCAGCTCGCGTGGGCTGTCGTAATGCACCGCCACACCCAGCTGCTGCATGTCCTGGGCCAGCGCGGCAAACAGCTGGCGGTTGTCGATCTGCCCCTCGCCCGGCAGCAGCAGGCCCTGGGCAAAGCGGCCGGCCAGGGCCGGGTCGGCGGCGGCAACACCTGCGGCATCAAGGGGCTGCATGGCGGCCAGGCCGGCAACCTCGGCCTGGCGGTGTTCGAACAGGCCGCGCAGGCGCGCCGCGTCGCCTGCATCCTGGCGGTGCCAGACGATGAGCGTGCCGTTTTGCTGCCAGTACACCGGCGCGGGCAGCGGCGCGATCAGCTCCGGCCAGCGCGCGAGCGCATGCTGGCCCATGCGCACGATGCTGGCCTCGGCCACCACCGATTCGGCCAGGGGTGCGACCATGGCCGCGGCCACATAGGCGGCCGATCCCACGCCGTCGGGGCCGCCGGCCTCGAAAACCTGCACGCGGTGGCCCTGGCGCGCCAGGCTGGTGGCCAGCAGGCTGCCCAGCAGGCCCGCGCCCAGGATGGTGACCGACGAAGAGGGAGAAAGCAGTGGCTGCATGGTGTTTTGTCCGCTATCCAATCAAAACCGTGGGGGGACAAAACAGGCGCCAAGGGCGGCGTGGCCCTGGTGGTTGAAAACTCCCCACGCCAGCATGACCTGGATCGGGTGCGGAGGGTGTTTCTCAGTCGCCAGCCTGGTTGGGCCGGGACACCCCTGTTTCGTCCGTGAGCCGGGATTACAGCACAGAAGGCAAGCCCATGGGATTGACCTGGGACAGAGCTTGCATCCGCCATAATTTTTGCCATGAACCACTCCAACACCCCGGCGCCGCGTTATGCGCGCGTGCTGTCCATCGCTGGCTCCGACAGCGGTGGCGGCGCAGGCATTCAGGCCGACCTCAAGACCTTCAGTGCGCTTGGCTGCTATGGCATGACGGCCATCACCGCCATCACGGCGCAGAACACCCAGGGGGTGCGCGCCATCCACGGCGTGCCCCCGGACATCCTGCGTGCGCAGATCGATGCCGTGGTCGAGGACATAGGCGTCGATGCCGTGAAGATCGGCATGCTGCACGCGCCCGAGGTGGTGCAGGTGGTGGCCGATGCCATACGCCGCCACCAGCTGCCCAATGTGGTGCTGGACCCGGTGATGGTGGCCACCAGCGGCGACCGACTGATTGCCCAGGAAACCGTGGGCCAGCTGGTGCGCGAGCTGTTTCCGCTGGCCGCGCTGGTCACACCCAACCTGGACGAGGGCGGCTGGCTGCTGGGGCGCCAGATCACGCGCGAGGACGAGCTGGATGCGGCGGCGGATGAGCTGCTGGCCCTGGGCGCGCGCGCCGTGCTGCTCAAGGGCGGCCACCTGCGGGGCGAGCGCGTGGTGGACCTGCTGGCCCTGCCCGGGGGCGAGCACCATCGCCTGGCTTCGGCGCGCATTGCGACGCATAACGGCCACGGCACGGGCTGCACGCTGTCGTCGGCGATCGCGGCGCAGCTGGCGCTGGGCCTGGATCTGGTGGCCGCCGTGCAGGCGGCGCGCGGCTACATCCTGGGCGCCATCGCCGCAGGCGCCGCGGTGCACACGGGCCGGGGCCATGGGCCGCTGAACCATGGCTATGCGCCGGTGGAACAGGTCATTTTGTAGGTATTTTTACCTGATTAGGCACATATTTCAGACGAACCACTGCTCGCTCTGGGCATCAAACCGGCAAGAGCGTTTTGCTCGATTGCGAGGCAGCAGGAGGTGTGTGATGTCCCAGAACGTCATCCAATTCCAGCATGGTCTGTCGTGGGCGCAGTTTCATGACTGCTACGGCAGTGAGGCCCAATGCGAAGCTGCTGTGGTGGCAGCACGCTGGCCGCGGGGCTGGCGCTGCGCGCACTGCGGCTGCAAACGGTTTTTCCATACACGCAACGGCCATGGGCGCCTGCTGTGGGAATGCTTTGTCTGCGGCTACCAAAGCTCCAGCATTGCGGGCACCGTCATGGAGCACACCAAAGTGCCACTGACCAAGTGGTTCCAGGCCATGTACCTGCTGACGCAGAACAAAAACACCCTCAGTGCCCTGGCGCTGAGCCGCCAGATCGGCGTGTCCTACCGAACTGCCTGGCTGCTCAAGCATAAGCTGATGCAGACTATGCTGCTGCGCGAAGAATCGCGCCCTTTGCAAGGCCGTGTGGAAATCGACGACGCTTACTTGGGCGGCGAACGCGAGGGGCACACCAACGGCGGGCGCAAGGCGGCCAACAAAACAGCCTTTGTTGCTGCCATACAAACCAGCGATGACGGGCATCCTTTGCGCATGCGCCTGACACCGGTGGTGGATTTCACCAACGCAGACATGGCCCGCTGGGCCCAAGGCCATCTGGCCCCTGGTTGCCATGTGGTCAGCGATGGCACATGGGCCTTTGCACAAGTGGTGCAGGCGGGAGCTACGCATGAACGCCACGTCACCGGCGGGGGCAGACAAGGCGCCAGAACACCGCAGCTGCGCTGGGTCAACACCTTGCTGGGCAATCTCAAGACCAGTCTGACGGGTACGCTGCACTCGTTTGACCATGCCAGGTACGCCGCTCGCTACCTGGCCGAGTTCGCGTACCGCTTCAATCGGCGCTTTGACATGCCCGCCATGATTCCCAGGCTCCTGCGGGCCGTCACGGTTACAAAACCCCAGCCTCTGCGCTCGTTGCGTGTGTGTGAGGTATGTACCTAATCAGGTATTTTTAAGGCTGCAGCGATTGTCTGGCAAGCGCAAGCAGCTATAAAAATAGTAGCTCAAGTAGCGATATCTATTGATTGGCTCCCAATGTCCATAACCCGCAGGGCAGCAGGCTTGGTCACGATGTGGAGAGCACGGTGGATTGTTCTGAACCAGCCCAGGGAGGAATCCAAGTATTTGGCCGCCACCCCTTTGAACGGACGCATCCAGGCCTTCAAGCGGCTGTGGTGGGCTGAAGTTACAGTTCTGGCCGCCTACGCGGCCTACTCCGAACGAATGTTGTTTCGCTTCGCGACTTCTCCCCAAAGCTTGTAGTTCGCTTTGGTGATTGTGTCGAGCCGTTCAGGTGTGCCTCCTCCCACAGAATCCCCGTTTTTGGTGATCGTGTCTCTGATCGCCGGATCGGCCAACGCAAAGTTCATCGCGGTATTGACCTTCTGCACGATGTCAGCGGGAAGGTTCGGTGGGCCCCACAGGCCGATAAAGGCCGTCATGTTGAAATCCTTGATGCCCAATTCGGTCGCCGTCGGCACATCAGGCAGTGCAGGATGGCGTGTGCTGCCTGTCACAAGGATGGGACGCAGCTTCCCTGTTGCAATAAACGGGATCAGGAGCGACGCTGCATCAAGCAAGCATGGCACTTGCCCCCCCACAACGTCTTGAATCGCAGGGGCACTGCCCTTGTACGGCACCGGGCTGAGTTTGGGCAAACCCATCCGCTCTCGGAAGTACTCCATCATCAGATGGGTGTTGCCGCCGGCGCCGGCCGTCGCGTAGCTGAATCCCTTGTTGCTCTCTGCTTTTGCCCAAGCAACGAACTCCGCCAAGTTCTTGGTAGGCGCGGATGGATGGACGCAAAGTATGTACTGCGACTCCAGTATCAGTCCGATCGGTGTGAACGCAGTGGGATCTGGCGACGGGGCAGAAAAGGTGTGGGGATTGATGGTTAGACTTGGATTGGCAACCAACAGCTTGAGCCCACCTGGCGTGCGCAGGACTTCATTGGCAGCCACGTTACAGGATGCTCCGGGCTTGTTGTCAACGATCACCGGCTGTCCCAGCGATTTCGTCATTCCGTTGCTGATGAAGCGCGCGCCGGCATCGGTCAGGCCGCCCGGGGGGTACCCCACGACCAGGTTGACCGCTCGCGTTGGCCAGGCTGCGGCCAGTGCCATGGCGTACGGCGATGCGAGTGTCGACAGGAAAGTGCCTGCCGCAGCAGCTTTCAAGATGTCACGTCGGGTTGCTGAAGTCATTTTGGGATGTCTCTCTAAAGGTGAAAATTGGCAGAGCGGTGGATGCAGGACGACGCTGACCCCGAGGTCAACGCCAGTGATTGATTCGGGCATGCATGGGATCGATAGTTGTCTCCTGTTTCGCGCCTCAGGCCGCGCTGTAGAACGTGCCGAACGTTTGCTCGTGGTGTTCCGCCTGATCCACGACGACGCAGTCGACCAGGACGCCGGAGATCTTGACCTTGCGCGGGTTTAGCGCTCCTTGCGTCGCAATCCGCCCTGCTTGCACGATCACGAGATCGCCACTGTTGCGCGCCGCCATGGCCAGCGGGAGCATTTGCAGTGCCGGCGCCGATGGCGCTGGTCGAGCCGGTGACCAGGGTAGATTTACCTTGCAGCATGGGTGTCTCCACGTTTATTTGTTCGTTCTGGCGCAACTAAGCACCGAGGGATCAATCGCGGGTCATGCGGATGAGGTGCGCAGCCAGTCGAGCGTGCACCTCTTGGGCCTGCTCGGGCGTCCAGGCGCGCAGCCCTTGGCCGGCCTTCATGCCGGTGCTTCCTTTCTCGATCAAGCGACCGAGCAATGGCGAGGGGGTTTTGTCGCACTTAAGATCCGGAAACATCACGCGGTGCACATCGCGCGTCAGTTCTAGACCGATCAGGTCGGCGTTTTCCATGGGCCCTAATACCGGCATTCGCATGCCAAAGCTGTTCTTGACCACCAGATCGATGGCCTCGGCATCGCACACGCCGTCTTCGACCAAAGCGATGGCCTCGCGCCACAGTGCGTGCTGCAACCGGTTGCCGATGAAACCCGTCACGTCGTGCTGCACGCGTACCGGACACTTGCCAGCGGCAGCCAGCCAGGCGAACGTCTGTTCGAACACTTCTTCGCTGGTGTAAGCGGTGCGCACTACTTCAACCAGTGGCACCAAGTGCGGCGGGTTCCACCAGTGCGTACCGACCAGCCGCGCGCGGGCCTGGGGCTCCAGCGCCTCGCCGATGCGAGTGATTGGAATGACCGAGGTGTTGCTGGCCAGCACCGCATGCCTGGGTGCAGCAGCGGCGACGTCTGCGAACAGCTTCTGCTTGAGTTCGAGCTTCTCGGGCGCAGCTTCGATCACCAGGTCGGCCTGAGCGACCGCGCTCTGCAGCGTGCCGTCGACGCGCATGTTGCACAACACGCGATTCACATCGACCCCCTCGGAGACTAGGTTGGCTTCCACGCGTTCCAGAGCCATGTTGAGCACCGTTGCGTTGGGATCGGTGATCACGACCTCGTGGCCGGCTCGCGCAAACACCTGGCCGATGCCGTGTCCCATCAGGCCAGCGCCAATCACGGTGACGGAGATTGCTTTGTGCATGTCGGCCCTCGCTCAGAAGCCGACGCTGTCTTTGCCCTTAAGGCCCAGCATCGCGCGGGCTTCGTCAGGCGTGGCGATCTCTAACGACAGCTCTTCGAGAATGCGCCGGATCTTGCGCACCTGATCCGCACATGTGTGCGCCATTTGGCCTTTGGCGAGGTACAGGCTGTCCTCCAGACCCACGCGCACGTTGCCACCCATGACGGCGCCCATGGTCAGCAGCGACATCTGGTGCCGGCCCGCGCCGAGGACGGAGAAACGGTAGTTCTCGTGGCCGAACAGCCGATCGGCCGTGGTGCGCATCATTACCAGGTTCTCTGGATCGGGGCCGACGCCGCCGAGGATGCCGTAGATCGACTGGATGAACAGTGGGCCTTTGACCAATCCTTCGTCGATGAAGTAAGCTAGGTTGTAGAGGTGGCCGATGTCGTAGCACTCAAACTCGAAGCGCGTGCCGCAGCCATCGCCCAGGGTCTGCAAGATGTGCTTGATGTCCTTGAAAGTGTTGCGAAAGATCAAGTCTTCCATGCCCTCTACATACGGTTTCTCCCAGGGGTGCTTCCAATCCGTGATCTTGTGAGCGGCCTGATGGATGGAGAAATTCATCGAGCCCATGTTCAGCGAGCACATCTCGGGCTTGGCCATTAGCGGGTAGGCCAAGCGTTCCTCCAGCGTCATGCGCGTGCTGCCGCCGCTGGTGATGTTGATGACAGCGTCCGTCGCCGCTTTGATGCGCGGCACGAATTGGTCGAAGATCTTCGGATCCGGCGTGGGGCTGCCGTCCACCGGGTTGCGTGCATGGAGATGCAGGATCGCGGCGCCCGCTTCGGCCGCCTCGATCGACTGCTCAGCGATCTGATCCGGTGTGATGGGCAGGTACGGCGACATGGTCGGCGTGTGCATCGCGCCGGTCACGGCACAACTGATGATGACTTTGTCTTGTGGCTTGGCCATGATGGTCGCGGTCTCCAGAGGTTCGTTTGGCGGTTCCATCTGCCTCGATACATGAGGCCGGACGTCATGCGACGTGGCCGGATCAATCGCTGCAAACTGGCACGAATCGTAGAAGTCGCATCGCTTGTAAAACAGGTCGCTCCCGGTCTATGGCGGGTGCATACCGGACATCTATGGGTCAGTAAAAACCCAGGGGTACGCGCCGGCGAGGACGGTGATACTGCGCACCGGGCGCTTTTGCCCCTGTCCTGGCAACTCCACCGCTGGCTCCTTATCGATGTCTGCAAAACCCTGGATCAACGAGAAAATCTACGCGCCGTACAAGCTCGCAGCGTTGGTCGAGACGCTGACCGAACTTGGCGTACCCTCACAGATGAGCTTGCAGGGGACAGGCTTGGCGCTGTGCGACGTAGAGAACCCGGAAACCAAGACGTCGGTCGGTCAATACTTCACGGCTTGCCGGAACGCCGTGCGCACGTCCAAGACGCCGGCCGCGCCTTTCCTGGTTGGACGGAGAATGCACCTGTCGGCTTATGGCATGTATGGGTACGCGTTGATGTGCAGCTTGACGCTGCGCGACTTTTTCAACGAGGGCGTCAAGTACCACAAGCTTGCGACGCCCACAGTGGTCATCGAATGGCGTGAGCAAGATGGCGCCGCCATCTGGAGCTTCCCACGGTTGGTGGCACCAGAACTCAGCGTCGACTTGTTTCAGTTCCTGATCGAGCAGCAACTGGTGCAACACGCCATCCATTTGAACGACGTGGCAGGCCCGGAATGCCGGCCGCTGCGCGCGCTGCTGTCGTACCCTGCGCCTGCGCACGAGCACCTGTACGCGGAGTACCTTGGTTGCCCGGCGTACTTCGGCAGCGAAACCTGCGAGCTGCATTACGACGCTGCCATCCTTGACCAACCGACTCAGCTGGCACACAAGCTCACTTCGGCCCTCATGCAGGCGACCTGTGAGCGGTTAATCGGCCAGGCCAAGACCACCGTCGGCATCTCGGGTCAGGTCTACCAGATCCTGATGGCGAGTCCAGAGCAACTGCCGCGCATGGAAGATGTGGCGGCCATGGTGCACATGAACGAGCGCACCATGCGCCGCAAGCTCGAATCTGAGGGCACCTCATTTGGTCAGATCATCGACGACGTGCGAGCGTCGTTGGCCGCTGAGTACCTCAAGACCACGAAGATGACGACGGAGGACATCGCTGCACTCGTTGGGTTCAGCGATGCTGCGAACTTCCGCCGAGCCTTCAAGCGCTGGACGGGCAAGACGCCGAGCGAATATCGAACCTGACGACCTTGCCTTCCCAATTCAACGGTTCGATGAGCCGGCGCTCGAATCGACGAGCACCACTATCAACATTGCCTTCTGCGTACCGCGGTTGATCCAGGCATGGTTGGTACCACGGTGCAGGATCGCATCGAAGGGTTTCAATGTGTGCTTCGTCTTGTCGAGCACGCCCCGCGCGGGCGCGTCAGCCAGGCCAGCACCAGGCACAGCGCCAGCGTGGGCAGGGCCGCGCCCAGCCCGGGCAGCACGCGCGGCAGCAGGTGATAGCAGGCAATGCCGCCCAGCCACAGCGCCACGGGCAGGCCGTGCACGGCGCGCGCATCCAGCCGCTGCGGCGCGGCCACGCCGAACGCCAGGCGTCCCAGGATCACGCCGAACAGCGGCACGAACACCGAGCTGAGCAGCAGCAAAAACGGCTCCAGGCTGTGCATGGGCAGCACCAGGGCCAGGCCCGTGCACAGCGCGGCCAGCACCAGGCCCCAGCGGCGCACGCTCCAGTCCGGCCGCAGGCTGTGCGCCGAGACGGCGCCCGAATACGCGTCGCCATAGGCGTTGTCCACCTCGTCAATGAGGATCAGCGACAGCGCCAGCAGCCCGCCCTGGGCCAGCAGCAGGGCCGTCACCAGATCCTGGCTGGGCAGGGTCAGCGCCACCAGCACGCCCAGGCAGTAGCACCAGATGTTGGCCAGCGCATAGCCCAGCCAGCTGCCGCGCAGGGCGCCGGCGCCGCTGACGCCATGGCGCGCGTAGTCGGCCACCAGCGGCAGCCAGGAGACGGGCATGGCGATCACCAGATCCAGCGCCGGCATCACCCCCATGCCGCCCGCGCCGCGGCGCTGCCAGATCTCGTCCAGCCCCTGGGCCTGGGCCATGGACAGGAATTGCCAGGACAGCCAGATCAGCGACAGCACCACCAGCGGCAGCGCCACGCGCGCAATCACGCGGCGCACCAGCCGCACCATGGAGCCGCTGATCAGGAGCGCCACCACGCCGCCCCACAGCAGCGTGGCCGCCACCGGCCACCAGGCGGCGGCCAGCAGGCCCGACTGCCGGCCTATGGCCACGGTGGCGTCGCGCATCACCACCAGCTCGAAGGTGCCCCAGCCCACCAGCTGCACGATGTTCAGCAATATGGGCAGGCTGGCGAAGCCGCGGCCATAGACGGCGTGCATCAACCCGGCGCTGGCCAGGCCGCTGTCGCAGCCGATTTTTGCCACCCAGCCCAGCAGGCCGGCGCCGACGATGGAGCCGGTGACGATGGCCAGCAAGGCCTGCTGCGTGCCCAGTGCCGGCACCAGGTAGGCGCCTACCTGCATGACCAGCAGGCCCACGCCCAGGCTGAACCAGAGCGAGGCATGGTCGTGCCATTGGAATACGCGCGCCTGGCTGGCGACCGGGGTCAGGGCTTCGTTGGCGGATGGGGTGAGGCTGGGCATCGGTGGTTCTCCTGGCCCTGCACTGTAGTGGGATGCGGCTGGGGCAGTGCGCTCACCCCGGCCGCGCGCACCCGCTGGCCCGGGAAATGGGCACTGAACGCCGAGCCCTGGCCCAGCACGCTGGCGATGTGCAGCTGCGCCCCATGGCGCTGCAGGCTGTGCTTGGCAATCGCCAGGCCCAGGCCGGTGCCGCCCGAGTCGCGCGAGCGGCTGCGGTCTATGCGGTAGAAGCGCTCGGCAAGGCGCGGCAGATGCTCTGGCGCGATGCCGGGGCCGCTGTCGCGCACGCAAAAGCGCGCACCACCGTCGTCCTGGCATTGCCAGTCCACGGTGATCAGGCCGCCGGCGGGCGTGTAGCGCACGGCGTTGGCGATGAGGTTGGACAGGGCGCTGTGCAGCTCCTCGGGGTTGCCGGCGATCTCGCCGCAGGCTTGCAGCTGCGCGGGCGGCGGAAACACCAGGCGCTGGGGCGCCGCGGCCGGGGGCGTGATTTGCGCGGACAGCGCGCGCGCCTCCTGCTCGCAGCGCTGCAGCAGCGCGCCCACGCTGGTCCATTGGCCCGTGCCGGGCGGGGCGCTGCCCTCCAGGCGCGAGAGCGTCAGCAGGTCTTGTACCAGCAGTTGCATGCGGCGGGCCTGCTGCGCCATCAGGCCCAGGTAGCGGCTGCGCTCGTCGTCGGCGAGCGGCAGGGTCTGCAGGGTTTCGACAAAGCCCGCCAGCACGGTGAGCGGCGTGCGGATCTCGTGCGAGACGTTGGCGACAAAGTCGCGCCGCATGGCCTCGGCCTGCTCCAGCTGCGTCACGTCGCGCGAGAGCATCAGCCGCCGCCCCTCGCCATAGGGGTGCAGGCGCACCGACAGCTGCACCAGCTGCAGGGGGCTGCGCTCGCGCCCGGGCAGCAGCAGGTCCTGGGCATAGTCGCCCGCCGCCAGGTAGGCGCTGAAATCGGGCTCGCGCAGCAGGTTGCCGATGGACTGCATCAGGTCGCGCGGCAGCTCCAGGCCGAAATGCCCGGCCGCGGTCTGGTTGCACCATTCGATATGGCCCTCGGCGTCCAGCAGGATGACGCCGTTGGGCGAGGCCTGCAGCGCCGCCAGAAAGGCCTGCAGGCGCGCCTCGCTGGCGGCTGCCTGCAGCTCACGCTGGCGCAGCTGGCGGCGCATGCGATCCACCGCCTCGCCCCACAGGCCCTGCGGGCCGCGCAAGGCCGGGGCCTGGCCCGCCGCTGCGTCCTGGCGCAGCCAGGCCAGCACCCGCAGGCCGCGCCAGGCCACCCAGCCCCAGCACAGCCAGGAGGACAGCGCCACGCCCGCCGCCAGCCCCCAGGCGCCGGCCAGCCACAGCCCCAGGGCCGCGCCCAGCAGCTGGGCGATGAGCAGCATCGCTATGCGCCAGAACATGATCAAAAAATGCCTCTATGGCAATAGGGTAGTGCGCAGGCAGCTATCATTTTTAAGCCTGTCCCTGGGCCGTGACGCGGTAGCCCGCGCCGCGCACCGTCTCCACCATCACCGCGGCCTCGCCCAGCGCCTCGCGCAGGCGCTTGACATGCACGTCCACGGTGCGCTCCTCGATGTAGACATGGTCGCCCCAGACCTTGTCCAGCAGCTGCGCGCGGCTGTGTACACGCTCGGCGTGGCGCATCAGGTGGTGCAGCAGCTTGAACTCGGTGGGGCCGAGCTTGAGCGGCTGGCCGGCGTAGCTGACGCGGTGCGTGGCCGGGTCGAGATGCAGGCTGCCGACGCTGACACTTTCGCCGCCATGCTCGGGCGCGCGCCGGCGCAGCACGGCGCGGATGCGCGCCAGCAGCTCCTGGGTGGAAAAGGGCTTGGTGATGTAGTCGTCGGCGCCAGCGTCCAGCCCGGCGACCTTGTCCGGCTCGTCACCGCGCGCGGTCAGCATCAGGATGGGGATGGCCTTGCTGCGCGCATCCAGGCGCCACTTGCGCGCCAGCTGCAGGCCGCTCTGGCCCGGCAGCATCCAGTCGAGCAGGATCAGGTCGGGCAGCTGCGCTTCGATTTCGCGCTGCGCGGCCGCGCCGTCCTCGGCCCAGATGGGCGTAAAGCCGTTGTGGCGCAGGTTCACGGACAGCAGTTCGGCGATCGCCGGTTCGTCTTCGACGATCAGAACACGGGGGGAGGTTTTCATTGAAGTGCCGACTCGATGTGTTCCAACGCCTGGTGGCGCACGTCCTTGCCTTCGACCAGGTAGATGATGAGTTCGGCAATGTTCTTGGAATGGTCGCCGATGCGCTCGATGGCCTTGGCCAGGAACAGCAGGTCCAGGCTGGCCGAGATGGTGCGCGCATCTTCCATCATGTAGGTGATGAGCTTGCGCACGAAGCCGTCGAACTCGCGGTCGATCAGGTCGTCTTCCTTGAGGATGGCCAGCGCCGCGCGGGTGTCCAGGCGCGCAAACGCGTCCAGCGCCTTGCGCAGCATGCCCGAGGCCAGGTCGGCGGCCATGCGCAGGTCGCTGCTGGGCAGCGAGCGCGCCGCGCCGTGCTCGATGATGGAGCGCACCATGCGCGCCATGCGCGTGGCCTCGTCGCCCATGCGCTCCAGATTCGCCGTCGCCTTGGAGAAGGCCATCAACAGGCGCAGGTCGCGGGCGGTGGGCTGGCGCCGGGCGATGATGGTGATGAGCTCGTGGTCGATCTCGACCTCCATCTGGTTCACGCGGTTCTCGATGAACTCGACGCGCTCGGCCGCCTCCAGGCTGAACTGCGACAGGGCGGCGATGGCCTGGCGAATCTGCGACTCGACCAGGCCACCGAGCTCCATCACGCGGGCGGAGACCTGGTTGAGTTCGCTGTCGAATTGGGTGGAGAGGTGTTTGTCTGTCATGGTGTCTCTAGTTTTTCTCCCTCTCCCGCTGGCGGGAGAGGGTGGGGGTGAGGGCGATTCGGTGGCAGGCGCTGTGCCTGCTCTACCCCCTCACCCCTGCCCTCTCCCCCAAGGGGGCGAGGGAGAGAAAAAATCAGCCGAAGCGGCCGGTGATGTAATGGTTACGGCCGCTGCGCTTAACTTCGCTGCGCGAAGTGAGCCTCCGCCGTTGCATCACTGCTCGGTTCATCCGAACCTCCCAGTGATGTAATCCTCGGTTTCCTTGCGCTGGGGTTTGAAGAACATCTGCTCGGTGGCGCCGAACTCCATCAGGTCGCCCAGGTACATATAGGCCGTGTAGTCGCTGCAGCGCGCCGCCTGCTGCATGTTGTGCGTGACGATGACGACGGTGTAGTCGTTCTTCAGCTCGGCAATCAGTTCCTCGATTTTTGCGGTGGAGATGGGGTCCAGCGCCGAGCAGGGTTCATCCAAGAGCAGCACCTCGGGCAGCACCGCGATGCCGCGCGCAATGCACAGGCGCTGCTGCTGACCGCCCGAGAGGCCCGCGCCGCTCTGGTGCAGCTTGTCCTTGACCTCGGTCCACAGCGCGGCCTTGCGCAGCGCCCATTCCACGCGCTCGTCCATGTCGGTGGCGTTCAGGCTCTCGAACAGCTTCACGCCAAAGGCGATGTTGTCGTAGATCGACATCGGAAACGGCGTGGGCTTCTGGAACACCATGCCGACCTTGGCACGGATCAGCGCCACGTCCTGGCGACTGGTCAGCAGGTCTTCGCCGTCCAGCAGGATCTGCCCCTGGGCGCGCTGCTCGGGGTAGAGCTCGAACATGCGGTTAAAGGTGCGCAAGAGCGTCGATTTGCCGCAGCCCGAGGGGCCGATGAAGGCCGTGACCTTGTTCTCGGGAATGTCGAGGTTGATGCCCTTGAGCGCGTGGAACTTGCCGTAGTAGAAGTTCAGGTCGCGCACGGCGAGCTTGGCACGCGGCGGCTGGGAGGGGCGGGGAGCGGTGGACATGTTGGTTGTTCCTTATTTTTGGCGCGTCAGCACGCGCGCCAGGATGTTCAGGCCCAGCACCGCCACGGTGATGAGGAAGACGGCGGCCCAGGCGAGCTGTTGCCAGTTCTCGTAGGGGCTCATGGCAAATTTGAAAATGGTGACCGGCAGGCTGGCCATGGGCTTACTCAGGTCAGCGTTCCAGAACTGGTTGTTGAGCGCCGTGAACAAAAGCGGCGCCGTCTCGCCCGCAATGCGCGCCACGGCCAGCAGCACGCCGGTAATCACACCCGCGCGCGCGGCGCGCAGCGTGACCAGCGTAATCACCTTCCACTTCGGCGTGCCCAGGGCGTAGGCCGCTTCGCGCAGGCTGGCAGGCACCAGCAGCAGCATGTTCTCGGTCGTGCGGATGACCACGGGGATGACGATCAGCGCCAGCGCCAGCACCCCGGCCCAGCCCGAAAAGCTCTTGAAACGCGCCACCACCACGGTGTAGACGAACAGGCCGATGACGATGGAGGGCGCCGACAGCAGGATGTCGTTGACGAAACGCGTGCAGCCCGCAAGCGCACCCTGGCGCCCGTATTCGGCCAGGTAGACCCCCGCCAGAATGCCTATGGGCGTGCCGACAAAGGTGGCCAGCAGCACCATCACGCCCGAGCCGAACAGCGCGTTGGCCAGGCCGCCGGCCTCGTTGGGCGGCGGCGTCATCTCGGTGAAGAGCGAGAGCGACAGGCCCGACAGGCCCAGGCGCAGCGTCTCCCACAAAATCCACACCAGCCAGAACACGCCAAAGGCCATGGCGGCGAGCGAGAGCGCCAGTGCCACCTGGTTCAGGCGCTTGCGTGCGGCAAAGCGGGCCTGGCGGGTCTGCGCCAGGGTGGCGGCAGAAAGGAGCTTTTGTGACGTCGTCATGCGCGCGCTCCCTCGCCCTTTTGCAGGCGGCTCAGAAGCAGCTTGGACGCCGACAGCACGACGAAGGTGATGAAGAACAGCACCAGCCCCAGGTAGATGAGCGACGCCTGGTGCAGGCCCTCGCCGGCCTCGGCGAATTCGTTGGCCAGGGCCGAGGTGATGCTGTTGGCGGCCTCGAACACCGAGAGGGAATTGAGCTGGTTCATGTTGCCGATGACAAAGGTCACCGCCATGGTTTCGCCTAAAGCGCGGCCCAGGCCCAGCATCACGCCGCCGAGCACGCCGGACTTGGTGTAGGGCAGAACCACCTTCCACATCACCTCCCAGGTGGTGGCGCCCAGGCCGTAGGCCGACTCCTTGAGCAGTGGCGGAGTCACTTCAAACACATCGCGCATCACCGAGGCGATGAAGGGAATGATCATGATGGCCAGGATGATGCCGGCCGCCAGAATGCCAATGCCCACCGGCGGGCCAGCCACCAGCGCGCCCAGCACCGGCACGCCCTTGAAGAGAGCCTGCAGCGGCTGCTGCACCCAGGTGGCGAGGATGGGGCCGAACACCATCAGCCCCCACATGCCGTAGACGATGGAGGGCACGGCGGCCAGCAGCTCGATGGCCGTGCCCAGCGGGCGCTTGAGCCAGGTGGGCGAGAGTTCGGTGAGGAACAGCGCAATGCCAAAGCTCACCGGCACCGCGATGAGCAGGGCGATGAGCGAGGTGGCCAGCGTGCCGTAGACCATGACCAGGCCGCCGTACTCGTTCTGTACCGGGTCCCAGGCCGTGCTGGTCAGGAAACCCAGGCCGTACTGCGCGATGGCGGGCCAGGCACCAATGACCAGCGACACCAGCACGCCCAGCAGCAGCGCCAGGGTCAGAAGGGCGGCGCCACGCGCCAGCGCGGCGAACAGCCGGTCGGCCCAGCTGGCGGAAAACCAGGGGCGGCGCGCCGGCGGGCGCGACTGGCCGCTGCCCGGCTGCGCCAGCGGCGCGGCGGGAGAAGTCAAGGAGGTGGACACGGGGTGGCCTTTGTGTTGCATGGTGCGGCGTTTTTTCTCCCACCCCCAGAGGGGGAAGGAGTGAAAAGCCGCAGATTATTTCAGTGCCACCGCCTTGCCCGCGCCGTCCACGATCTGGCCCCAGGATTTGGCGATCTGGCCTTTGACGGCCTCGGGCATGGGCACGTAGTCCAGTTCGCCGGCCTGCTTGTCGCCGCTCTTGTAGGCCCATTCAAAGAACTTGAGTGTGGCTGCGGCCTGCTGCGGCTTGTCCTGCGCCTTGTGCATCAGGATGAAGGTGGCGCCGGTCAGCGGCCAGGCGGCCTTGCCGGGTTGGTTGGTCAGGATCTGGTAGAAGCTCTTGCTCCAGTCGGCACCGGCGGCCGCGGCCTTGAAGCTGTCGTCGTCAGGCGTCACAAAGGCGCCATCGGCGTTTTGCAGCTGCACGTAGTTCATTTTGTTTTGCTTGACATAGGCGTACTCCACGTAGCCGATGGAGTTGGGCAGGCGGCCGACGAAGGCGGCCACGCCCTCGTTGCCCTTGCCGCCGGCGCCGATGGGCCAGTTCACCGCCGTGCCTTCGCCCACCTTGGCCTTCCACTCGGCGTTCACCTTGGAGAGGTAGTTGGTGAAGATGAAGCTGGTGCCCGAGCCGTCGGCGCGGCGCACCGGGGCGATGGCTGCATCCGGCAGCGCCACGCCGGGGTTCAGCGCGGCGATGGCGGCGTCGTTCCACTGGGTGACCTTGCCCAGGTAGATGTCGCCCAGCACGGCGCCGCTCAATTTCAGCTGGCCCGGGGCAATGCCCTTGATGTTGACCACCGGCACCACGCCACCGATCACGGTGGGGAACTGCACCAGGCCCTTTTTGGCCAGGTCTTCGTCCTTGAGCGGCGCGTCCGAGGCGCCAAAGTCCACCGTCTTGGCCTCGATCTGGCGCAGGCCGGCGCCCGAGCCGACGGACTGGTAGTTGATCTTCACGCCCGTGGCCTTGTGGTAGTCGGCGGCCCATTTGGCGTACAGCGGCGCCGGAAAGCTCGCGCCCGCGCCGGTGGCCTCGCTCTGGGCCAGGGCTTGGGGCAGGGCGGCGGCAGACACCAGGCCCGCCACCAGAACACGTAACACACACAGCTTCATGAAAAACCTTTGAAGGTTGTTGAAAGGGATGCAGCGCAATGTAGGCATGCTTTGTGACAGCGCTGTGACATATGGGCGGCCCGGAAGCTGGTGGCAAGCCGCCGACTGCGCGCTGTCACGGCGCTGTCATGCAGGCTTCGTAGGCTGCGCGGTTGACCATTGACCCCGGTGCTATGCTGCGCCGCTTTGTTTGCCTCCCCCCCTCGTATGCAAGACGGAACATTGCTCGCCGCCGTGGACCTGGGGTCCAACAGCTTTCGCCTGGAAATTGGCCGCTACGAGCATGGCCATATCCAGCGCGTCGAATACCTCAAGGAAACCGTGCGCCAGGGCGGCGGCCTGGACGAGGAACGCAATCTGAGCCAGGCCGCCATGCAGCGCGGCTGGGACTGCCTGGCACGCTTTGCCGAGCGCCTGGCCGACTTTGCCCCCCGGCAGGTGCGCGCCGTGGCCACGCAAACCCTGCGCGAGGCGAAGAACCGGGACGTTTTTTTGGAGCGCGGCAACGCCATCCTGGGCCATGCCATCGAGGTCGTCTCGGGCCCCGAAGAGGCGCGCCTGATCTACCAGGGTGTGTCGCACCTGCTGCCCCAGTCCGACGAGCGCCGCCTAGTGGTGGACATTGGCGGGCGCTCCACCGAGCTCATCCTGGGCCGGCAGTACCAGGCGCACGAGGTGGCCTCGTTTCGCGTCGGCAGCGTGTCCTGGTCCAAACAGTTCTTTGCCGATGGCCAGCTGACGGCCGCTGCCTTCCGCCAGGCGGAGACCGCCGCCCAGGCCATGCTCGACGAGGCCCTGGCCGTGTACCGGCCCGAGCGCTGGGAGCGGGCCTACGGATCGTCGGGCACGGTGGGCGCGGTGGCCGAGATCCTGGCCGCCTGCGGGCATGAGAGCGGCGTGATCTACCGCCAGGGCCTGGACTGGCTGCTGCAGCAGCTGCTGCGCGCGGGCCACACCAGCCGCGTGGAGCTGTCCGGCCTCAAGGACGACCGCCGCCCCGTCATCGGCGGCGGCGTGAGCGTGTTGCGCGCGCTGTTCGACCTGCTGCAGATCGACCGCCTGCATGTCGCCCAGGGGGCCCTGCGCCAGGGTGCGCTGTACGACCTGATCGACAGATCTTCACCCGGCACTGATAAGCGCAGCGCCACCGTGGCCGGCCTGGCACAGCGCTTTGCTGTCGATGGCGCCCAGGCCGAGCGCGTGGCGCGGGTGGCCGGCACCCTGTTTGCCCAGGCCACGCCCCAGGCCGGCGACGACGCCGCGCGCGAGCTGGGCTGGGCCGCGCAGCTGCATGAGATCGGCCAGCGCATCGCCCACAGCGGCTACCACCGCCACGGCGCCTACATCCTGGAGCACACCGACGCCGCCGGCTTTGCCCAGCCCGAGCTGCAGCGCCTGGGCCAGCTGCTGCGCGCCCACCGGGGCAAGCTGCGCAAGCTCGACCTCGACTGGGATCGCCCCGGGCTGGCGCTGCAACTGGCCTGCCTGCGCCTGGCCGTGGCCCTGTGCCACGCGCGGCGCGACCCCGACCTGCAGGGCCTGCGCCTGCAGCAGCAGGGCCAGCGCCTGAGCCTGTGGCTGCCCGCCGGCTGGGCCGAGCGTTACCCGCAGTCGGCCCACCTGCTGCGCGAGGAAGGCCTGGACTGGCAGCGCACGCCCTGGGTGCTGGAAATTTTTGAGTGATTTTGGCCTGATTAGGCATATACCTCAGACTGTGCCGCGAGCCCTCACCCCAACCCTCTCCCAGAGGGAGAGGGAGTAAAGCCGGCGCAACCGGTCGCCCTCGCCCCTTTGGGGAGAGGGAGGGATGAGGGGCATCTGCGATATGTGCATAGTCAGGGATTTTGGCCGTTATCGCCTGTATATGAAGCGCCCGCAGCTACAAATTCAATAGTGAATGGCCCTGCGGCTGGCCCGCCCGCTGTTACAAAAGATCGGGCGACATGGCCGCCAGCAACACGGTCTGGCTTTCGCCCTGGCGCTGGCGCTGGCGTAGCCACCACACCGCTCCCTTGCGTATCGCACAATCCGCGCCCGGCATGTCCAGCAGCTGGGCCGCCGTTTGCCCCAGCACGGGCTGGTGGCCCACCATCAGTACGGCGCCGCGCCCCTGGGGCCAGCGGGCGAGCTCCAGCAGATCCGCGGGCGTGGCCTGGGGCAGCAGTTCGGCGCGCAGCTTGAATTTGCGCCCCAGCGCCTGGGCGGTCTGCTCGGCGCGCCGCGCCGGGCTGGCCAGTACGCGCAGGCCCTCGGGCAGGTTGCGGTCGAGCCAGACGGCCATGCGCGCGGCCTGCTTCTCGCCGCGCGGCGTCAGGCGGCGCAGCAGGTCGTCTTCGCCCTCCTGGCCCTCATGGGCCTCGGCGTGGCGCCACAGAATCAGGTCCATCATCCTGGAATCACTTGCGTTTCTTGCGTTTGGCCAACGCGCCGCCGCCGTAGCGGCTCATGAGGGCGGTTTGCGCGCCGTTGCCGACACCGGGGCGCGGTGGCGGGGCGTAGCTGCCGTCGCTCCGCTGGGTCCAGGCGTTGCGCTCGTCGTGCAGGTAGGCCACCAGGCATTCGTCGATGATGCGCTGGCGCAGCGCCCTGTCGTGCACCGGCCAGGCCAGCTCCACGCGGCGCAGCATGTTCCGGTTCATCCAGTCGGCGCTGGAGAGGTAGAGGTTCTCCTGCTCGCCCGCGGCGAAGTAGAAGACCCGCGTGTGCTCGAGAAAGCGCCCGATGATGGAGCGCACGCGGATGTTGTCGGTCAGCCCCGGCAGCTGCGCCGGCAGCATGCAGGCGCCGCGCACGATGAGGTCGATCTGCGCCCCCTGCTGGCCGGCGCGTATCAGGGCGTGTATCAGCGCCTCATCGGTGAGCGCATTCATCTTGACGACGATGCGCGCGTACTGCCCGGCCTGCGCCGCCTCGCCCACCTGCGCAATCTTCTCCAGCATGCGCTGCTGCAGGTAGAAGGGCGCGAGCATGAGCTGGCGCAGTTTGGGCGGGCGGTTCTGGCTCGCCAGGTGGCTGAAGACGCCGTCCATGTCGGCGGTGATGTCCTCGTTGCTGGTGAGCAGGCCCAGGTCGGTGTACAGGCGTGCCGTGCGCGGGTTGTAGTTGCCGGTCGACAGGTGCCCGTAGCGGCGCAGGCCCTTGCCCTCGCGGCGCGTCACCAGCAGCATCTTGGCGTGGGTCTTGAGGCCCACCACGCCGTAGACCACCTGCGCGCCCAGGGCCTCCAGTGCCTCGGCCCAGTTGATGTTGGCCTCCTCGTCAAAGCGCGCCTTCAGCTCCACCACGGCCATCACTTCCTTGCCGCGGCGCACGGCCTCGCGCAGCAGCTCCATCAGTTCGGAGTCGGCCCCGGTGCGGTAGATGGTCTGCTTGATGACCAGCACATCGGGGTCGTGCACGGCCTCGCGCAGGAAGGCGAGCACGGCATCAAAGCTCTCGAACGGGTGGTGCATCAGCACATCATTGCTGCGCAATTGCGCCAGGATGGAATGGCCCTGCACCAGCCCTTGCGGCCAGGCGGCGCGCCAGGCGGGAAACAGCAGCGACGGGCGTTCGGCCAGATCGACGAGCTGGCCCAGGCGCACCAGGTTCACCGGCCCATGCACGCGAAACACCGCCTGCGCCGGCAGGCTGAACTGGGCCTGCAGAAAGTCGGACAGAAAGCGTGTGCAGCTCGCCGACACCTCCAGGCGCACGGACTGGCCGTAGTTGCGCTGTGTCAGGCCCTGGCGCAGGGCGGTGCGCAGGTTGCTCACGTCTTCCTCGTCCACCGCCAGCTCGGAATGGCGCGTGACGCGAAACTGCGAGAACTCGCCCAGCTCGCGCCCGGGAAACAGATCGGCCAGGTGCGCGCGGATGACGCTGGAGAGCAGTACGAAGATCGATTCCTTGCCGGCGGCGCGTGCCGGAATGCGGATCACGCGCGGCAGGGCGCGCGGCACGCGCACGATGGCAATCTCGTTGCTGCGGCCAAAGGCGTCCGAGCCCTTCAGGCGCACGATGAAGTTGAGCGACTTGTTGGCCACCATGGGGAAGGGGTGGGCCGGGTCCAGTCCCACGGGCACCAGCAGCGGGCGCACCTCACGCAGGAAGTACTCCTGCACCCAGCGCCGCTGCTCCGCCGTGCGCTGGCCGTGCGAGACGATGCGCAGTCCCTCGGCCGCCAGGGCCGGGGCCAGGGCCTCGTTGTAGAGCTGGTACTGGCGCGCCACCAGGCCCTGGGCCGAGGCCATCAGGGCCTCGAAGCTGGCCTGGGTATAGGCGCCCTTGGTGTCGCCGTCGGTGACTGCTGTGATATGCGCGGCCGCGCGCACCTCGAAGAACTCGTCCAGGTTGGACGAGACGATGCACAGGTAGCGCAGGCGCTCCAGCAGGGGGACATCGGGGCGCCGGGCCCAGTCGAACACGCGTTCGTTGAAGGCCAGGATGCTGTGGTCGCGGTCCAGCAGCGGCGCCGCCGGGGGCGTTGGCACCAATGCCGCGGGGGCGGCTTCGGGCGGGATGGGGCCGAGTTCGCTCAGGCTCGCCTCAAGGGCGGGCTCCGTCTTGGTGGGGGAGAGGGGCAACATGGATACGGCGACAGTGAGCGACCCGCGCAGTATCAGAAGGCTTTGTGACAGAGTGATGACGCATCTGTGACGCGGCGGCGGCGGTGGCGGGTGCCTGCCCGTGGCATGCGGGGCATGCCCGCCAATGCGGCCTTTTTCTCCATGCCGCAGGGCGTGCCCGAGCACGCCCCAGGCTTTCAGCCGCGCCTGCCCAGAAGGGTTTGCAGCCGTTCGCTGCTGGTGGTGTATTCCAGTGGCAGCCTGGTGCCCGCCAGCCACTCGGCGGCGCCAAAGGCGGCCAGGGTGGCTTCGTGAAAGCCGCTCACGATGAGTTTGCGTTTGCCGGGGTAGGTGATGGCATCGCCCACGGCGTAGATGCCGAGGGTGCTGGTGGCAAAGGTGGCGCCGTCCACCACCAGCTGCTTGCGTTCGAGCTGTAGGCCCCAGTCGGCAATCGGCCCCAGGCGTGGCACCAGGCCCAGGCGCACGAGCAGCATGTCCAGCGGCAACTCCACGGCCTGGCCCTCGGGGTTGGTGAGCTCCAGGGCCGTCAGGCGTCCCTGCTGCTGCACGACGCGGCCGGGCATGCCGATGGCCACCTGGATGCGGCCGGCGGCGCGCAGCGCCTGCAGTTCGTCAAGCTGCTTTGGCGACGCGTCGAAGACATCGCGGCGGTGCAGCAGCGTGATGCGCGCGGCGCGGATGGCCTCGGGGGCCAGGGCGCAGGCAATGGCCTGCCGCACCGCGCTCTCGCCGCCGCCGTGGATGACGATATGCCGGCCGGCCAGGCTGGTGTTGTCGTCCAGGTGATAGTGCAGCTGGCGGCCTTCAAAGGCCTCCAGCCCGGGTAGCTTGAGCTGGCGCGGCATGAAGGCGCCGACGCCGCTGGCGATGAAGACGCAACGCGCATGCAGCCGCGTGCCACGCGCCGTGACCACGAGAAAACCGCCCTGGTCCAGGGCGGCCACGGTATCGACCTGCTGGCCCAGATGCCAGGCGGGGGCAAAGGGCGCGATCTGCGCGCAGAGGCGCTCTGTCAGGTCGTGCCCGGTGCAGGCGGCGATGGCCGGGATGTCGTAGATGGGTTTGTCGCCATACAGCTCGGCGCATTGACCGCCGGGCTGGGGCAGGGCGTCGATGACATGGGCCGAGAGACCCTGCAGGCCCAGCTGAAAGACCTGGAACAGTCCCACCGGACCGGCGCCGATCACCACGGCATCGGTCTGCGCCGGCAATGCGCTGGCGGTGGCGGGCGCTGTCATCAACGGCCCGGGCGGGTGGGCGCTCAGCGCTCCAGATCCTTGAGCTTGTCCGGCTGGCCGTTCCACTCGTCGGCGTCGGGCAGGGCGGCCTTGCGTTTGGTGATGCTCTTGAACTTGGGCGTCAGCTCGGCATTGAGCTTGATGAAGGCCAACTGGTCGCTGGGCAGATCTTCCTCGGCAAAGATCGCGTTGGCCGGGCATTCGGGCACGCAGACGGCGCAGTCAATGCACTCGTCGGGGTCGATCACGAGCATGTTCGGGCCTTCGCGGAAGCAGTCCACGGGGCATACATCCACGCAATCGGTGTATTTACACTTGATGCAGTTCTCGACAACGACGTGGGTCATGGGGGTTCAGTTGCTCTAGCTATTGGGTATAACCCGCGATTTTAGGCCCATGGTCAGCCGCCGGGGCAGCCGACCATGGGCCAGGTGCGGAAAACTTGATGCGGGTCAATGCGCCAGCACGGCGCCTGCGGTCTTGTGGCTGGCCTGGTCCACCAGGATCAATGCGCCCAGTACCCGCGCCTGCTCAAACGCCGCCACGGGCAGGGGCTCCTGCAACACCAGCTCGACATGGCCGATGGCGTTGGGTTCCAGTTGATGCGCGCCTTCCTTGGCCAGGGTGTGGATGTTCAGGCAGTGCACCACCCGGCGCACCTTGGCCTTGACCCAGCGGTGGCCATGCAGTGCCCAATAGACGCGGCCAACCACCAGGGGCTCGTCGTCCATCCAGGCGACGGTGGCGCTGATCTCACGCCGGCCCGGCCAGGCGCTGTGTTCGACGGGGGCGTCAAAGTCATCGTCGGCCGGTGCTGCCGCGCTGGGCGCAGCGAGGATCCAGTCGCCACGCGAGACATCCACCTCCCGATCGAGGACGATGCCGGCGCTGCTGCCGGCGTCCACCCCGGTCGGCCGGCGAGCATGGTCCAGCACCTGGGCCACGACCGCCTTCTGGCCGCTGGGGAACAGGCTGACCTGCGCCCCCGGCGCCACCGAGCCCGCAGCCACGCGGCCCCAGAACACGCGCCGGCCCTGGCGCGTGTCGGCCGACGAAGAGGCGGACTTTTCCACCCATTGCACCGGAAAGGCCAGCGGCAGTTGCGTGTCCGCCGGTGTGTGTGGCAGCAGTTCCAGGACTTGCAGCAGGCTGTGGCCCTGGTAGCCGCACCAGCCCGGATGGGGGTTGACCACGTTCCAGCCCTTGAGCGCCGAGACGGGCACGGTGGCGGCGACCTGGATGCCCGCGTCCTGTGCAAAGCGCAGCAGCGCCGCGCGGATGTTGGTGAAGGCCTGCGACGGGTCGGCCACGGCGTCGAGTTTGTTCACCGCAAACACCAGCGAATGCACGCGCAGCAGGTGCACCAGCAGGCTGTGGCGGCGCGTTTGCACCAGCAGTTCGAGCTGCGGGTTCTGCCAGTCGAGCTTGGTGGCATCGACCAGCACCACGGCCGCGTCGGCCTGCGAGGCTGCCGTAACCATGTTGCGCGTGTACTGCTCGTGGCCGGGGGCATCGCCGATGATGAATTTCCGCTCCTCGGTGGCGAAGTAGCGATACGCCACGTCGATGGTGATGCCCTGCTCGCGCTCGGACGACAGGCCGTCGGTGAGCTGCGCCAGATCCACCTCGCCCGAGCGCGTCACGCCCGCCAGGTGATCCTGCAGCACGGCGCGGCTATCGACCAAGAGGCGCCCGATCAGCGTGCTCTTGCCGTCATCGACGCTGCCGCAGGTGATGAAGCGCAGAGCGGAAATATGATCGTTTATGGAGTTTTCGCCTGTAGATACGGCGCTAGCAGCTATTGTTTCGATAGTTTTTGTCATTAGAAGTACCCGTCTTTCTTGCGCTTTTCCATGCTCGCTTCGCTGGTCTTGTCGTCCATGCGCGTGGCGCCGCGTTCGCTCACCTCGGCGGCCAGGGTTTCGATCACGATCTCGGCCGCGCTGGCGGCGGGGCTTTCCACCGGGCAGGTGCAGGTGATGTCGCCCACGGTGCGAAAGCGCACGGTGCGCGTCTCCACCTGCTCGCCGTCCTTGGCCGGGGTCAGCGGCGTCACCGGTACCAACAGGCCTCGGCGCTCGACCACCTGGCGCTGGTGCGCGTAGTACAGCTGGGGCAGGCCAATCTGCTCGCGCGCGATGTACTGCCACACGTCCAGCTCGGTCCAGTTGCTGATGGGGAAGACGCGGAAATGCTCGCCCGGGGCGATGCGGGTGTTGAACAGCGTCCACAGCTCGGGTCGCTGCGCCTTGGGCTGCCATTGGCCAAAGCTGTCGCGGTGGGAAAAGATGCGCTCCTTGGCGCGCGCCTTTTCCTCGTCGCGGCGCGCGCCGCCGATCAGTGCGTCGAAGCGAAACTCTTCGATGGCCTCCAGGAGCGTGACCGACTGGTGCACGTTGCGGCTCTCGCCCGGGTGCGAAAGGCGCACCGTGCCGCGTGCCATGGAGTCTTCGACGCTGCGCACGATGAGTTCGGCTCCCAATTCCTTGGCGCGAAAGTCGCGAAAGTCGGTCACCTCGGGGAAGTTGTGCCCGGTGTCGATCATCAAGAGCGGGTAGGGAATGTTGCCGGCGCCAAAGGCTTTTTCGGCGCAGCGCAGCATCACCAGCGAATCCTTGCCGCCCGAGAACAGCAGGGCCGGGCGCTCAAAAGCGGCGGCGACTTCGCGCAGGATGAAGATGGTTTCTTCTTCGAGCGCATCGAGGTGGCGGTTGCTGAGCTGGCTGAGCACTTGGGGGTCAACACGGGCGTTCATGGGAGTATCCATTCAAATTCGGTTGTAGCACTGATAGGTAAAGCGCTTATAGCTATCATTTTTATCAGTGCGCCAGGTGCAGGCCGCATTCGCGCTGCTCCTCGCCCTTGGTCGGGTCCACGTAGTCAAAGTTGTTCGGCAGGCCGTGGATTTCGCAGTACTGGTACAGATCCTTGGACGACCAGTGCAGGAGCGGCGCCACCTTGATCAGACCGTCGGGGTTGATGCTGACGGGCTCCATCTGCGCACGCACGGCGCTGTCGCTGGCGCGCAGCGCCGTGAACCAGACCTGCGGTGCCTGCTCGCGCAGGGCGCGGGCGAAGGGCTCCAGCTTTACTTCCTGCGTGAAGGACTCGTGGCGCGGGTCATCCAGCGCGGGCGTGGGGCCTTCGACGGCCTCGCGGTGCGCGCGCGTGCGCAGCGGCAGGTAGGTTTTCAGGTTCAAGCCCAGCCGGCGCGTGACCTCGTCGGCGTAGCGGTAGGTGGCCTCGGTGTTGTAGCCGTTGTCCATCCAGACCACGGGCATGTCGGGCTGCACCCGGGTGACCAGGTGCAGGATGACGGCTTCAAACGGACGGAAATTGGTCGTCACGATGGCGTTTTTGCCCAGGCCCAGCGCCCAGCGCGTCAGGCCGGCGGCGTCGCGGCCCAGTTCGGCGTTGACGCGCGCAAGTTCTGCAGGGGTGACGGCACTCATGCGGCCTCCCGGGCAAAGAGCGGGCGCGGCTCGTTCACATCGCCCTGGTAGAAGGCAGCAAAACGGGCGAACTGGCGCTCGGCCGCGCTGGCATCCACGCCGCCTGTCAGCACGGCGCTGCTAAAGCCACTGCGGTGCATGTGCACCAGCTGGTCGATCAGCACATCGCCCGTGGCGCGGATGTCGCCCGCAAATTGGTAGCGCCGGCGCAGCAGCAGGGCCTGGCTGTAGGCGCGCCCGTCGGTGAACTTCGGAAACTGCAGCTCGATGCGTTCTACGCCCTGCAGCGCACCGCTGGCGTGCAGCGCGGCCAGGTCGGCGTCGTTAGCGATTTGCAAGACATTTTCGGCGTTTTCGCCCGTAGGTACTGCGTTAGCAGATATTATTTTCATAGCAGTAATTCTCGTGGGAACGGGGCTTCAAGCCGGCAGGGCTTCTTCGGCCAGCTTGGGGTGGCGCGCGCCATTGGCCGCTTGCTTGAACGGGTCGTGGCCGATGCGGCGCAGGGCGTCGATGAAGTATTCGCCCGGCTGGCGCAGCTTGCGGTAGGTTTGCAGCACGGCCTCGATCACGTCGGGTACCTCGGCGGCGGTGAACGCCGGGCCGACGACCTTGCCGCCAATGGAGGGGCCGGACAGCCGCGTGCCGTCGGCACCGCCCAGCGTCACCTGGTACCACTCCTTGCCGTCCTTATCGACGCCCAGAATGCCGATATGGCCGCTGTGATGGTGGCCGCAGCTGTTGATGCAGCCGCTCATGTGCAGGTCGATGGGGCCGATGTCCAAGAGCTCGTCCAGGTCCTGGTAGCGCTCGGTGACCGCGTGGGCGATGTGCAGCGAGCGCGCATTGGCCAGCGAGCAAAAATCCCCGCCCGGGCAGGCGATCATGTCGGTCAAGAGGCCGATATTGGCCTGCGCCAGGCCGAGCTTGCGCGCCGCCTCGTACAAGGCGGGCAGGTCAGACTCGAACACCCAGGGTAGCAGCAGGTTTTGCTCGTGCGTCAGGCGTGCTTCCGATGCGCTGAACTGCTCGGCCAGCTCGGCCAGGGCCTCCAGGGTTGCGGCGTCGGCGTCGCCCGGGGCAAAGCCGCTGCGCTTGAACGACAGCGTCACGGTCTTCATGCCCGCCAGCCGGTGGCCGCGCACGTTCTGCGCCAGCCAGCGCTGGTAGAGCTGGCCCTGCGGGTTCACTTGGCTGGGCAGATTGGCGGGCTTCAATTCAGGGATGACGAAGTGGCTGGCCACGCGGTCAAATTCGGCCTGGGTGATGCGGTGCGGTGCGCCGTCCTGCTCGACGATGGCCTGGTATTCCTTCTCCACCGCATCGATATAGGCCTGGCCCTCGCTCTTGACCAGAATCTTGATGCGCGCCTTCCACTTGTTGTCGCGCCGGCCGTAGCCGTTGTACACGCGCACGATGGCCTCGATGTAGTTGAGCAGTTCGGCCCAGGGCAGGAATTCGCGCACCACCGAGCCGACGATGGGCGTGCGCCCCATGCCACCGCCCACCAGCACGCGAAAACCCACCTCGTCCGCGTCGTTTTTGAGCGCCTGCAGGCCGATGTCATACCAGCCAATGGCGGCGCGGTCTTCCTCGGCACCGTTGAAGGCGATCTTGAACTTGCGCGGCAGGTAGCTGAACTCGGGGTGCAGCGAGCTCCACTGGCGCGTGATCTCGGCAAACGGGCGGCAATCGACGATGCTGTCCTGGGCAATGCCCTCCCAGGCGTCGCAGGTGATGTTGCGGATGTCGTTGCCGCTGGTCTGGATGCCGTGCATGGAGACGCTGGCCAGCAGGTCCATCACGTCGGCCGCGCGGGTGATGGGAATCCAGTTGAACTGGCAGTTGGTGCGCGTGGTGAAGTGGCCATAGCCGTATTGCAGCGCTGGTGCGGCCAGGGTGGCGCCGGGCTGGCTGGCCTCCAGGGCGTCTTGCGTGGCCTGGGCGCTGGCCAGCAGCTCAGGGCTGGGGCGGTCGTATTCGCGCGCGATATGACCCAGGGTGCGCAGCTGCAGGCTGCTGATCTCGCCGTAGGGCACGGCAATGCGCGCCATGGGGGCGTAGCGCTGGATGTACCAGCCGTTTTGCAGGCGCAGCGGCAGCATCTGCTCGTCGCTGAGTTCGCCTTTTTGCCAGCGCTCCAGCTGGTCACGGAACTGCTGGGCGCGCAGCTTGACGAATTGCTTGTCGAAGTCGGTGTATTGGTACATGGTGGGCCGTTGGGCGATTCATTGGTTGCACCACCGGGCCCTTTTGGCGCGCCCAGCAGCGGGGATGGGCGGGACTGTAAAAGGCAGTCTTATAAAAACAAACGAATATTTAGAACTTCATATATGCATAAATGTGCATATGAAACGGAATGTCGAGGTTCGCTCGGGCTATAGCCGCTCCGTGCCCATGGCGCGCGCCAGCTTGGTCTCGACCGGCAATGGTTCGCCCATCAGGCGCGCCGCCAGCAGTTCGGCGCAGAGCACGGCACGTGTCAATCCGCGCGCGCCCATGGCGGTGCTGATCCACAGGCCGGGCAGGGCGGCTGCATCCACCGGGCCGACGATGGGCATGCGGTCTTGCGAGGTGCAGCGCACGCCCGACCAGGCGCGCAGATCGCCGCCGGGCGCAAAGGCCGGGCGCAGCGTGGCCGCAGCGGTGGGCACCAGGGCCTGCAGGCGCTGCCAGTTATGCATGTGGGCGTCGGCTTGTTCGGCGATGGTCATCGGCAGGCGTTCCACATCGCGCTCAAAGGTTGCGCCCATATGCCACGCCAGAGCCCCTTCGCAGGGCACATGGGCCATGAGCGCGCCGCCGCCGTTGACGGCAAAGGGTGGCAGGCCGGGTGCCGGCTCGGGTTGCAGACCCCAGCTCATCTGGCCGCGCACCGACTGCAGCGGCAGCCGTGGGCCGGCCAGTTGCGCCAGCAGGGCGTTGCTCGCCGGGCCAGCGGCCACGACCACCAGCTCGGCCTCGGCCAGCACGGCGCCTGTGCCGTCCAGCACCTGCCAAAGGCTGGGGGAGGTGTGCTGCAGCCGTGCCACGGGGCTGTTCGGGCGCAAGGCGATGCCGGGCTGCGCCAGCAGCCGGGCGATCAAACGCGCCGGGCACACCCAGCCGGCGCGGGTGTGCCAGCAAGCGCTTGTGTCCAGGGGCAGGCCGGCGGCGGCCAGGTGATCGGCGCCTGCCGCCTGACTCCAGTCCGTGCCCGGGCCATCGGCCCAGGCGGCGGGCAAGCCCAGTTCGCCGGCGGGGCGGCGCTCAAGCACCCCGGCCGGGTTCCAGTCCACGCCCGCCTGCAAGAGCGCACCAGACTGCTGCAGCATGGCACGCACGCCGGCGCGTGAGACGCGGGCAAACAGGTTGTCGTCGGGCGACAAGTGCGGCGCAAACAGCCCCACCGGCAGGCCGGAGGCGCCAGCAGCAGGGGCCCTGGCAGCATCGAGCAGCGTGACCCGCCAGCCACGGCGCGCCAGGCTGGCGGCAGCTGTGGCCCCGGCCAGGCCCGCGCCCAGCACCAGGCAGCGTGCCGGCTGGGTGAATTCGGGCGCCTGGCGGCTGCTGCGCGGCTGCCAGTGCGGGTCGTAGCAGGCGCGCAGGTTGTCGCGCTTGGGAGGCAGGCCGGGCACCATCTCCACCTGGAAGCCACATTGCGTGAGCGCATCGCGCACGCTGCGCGCCACTGTCCACGTCGCCAGGCGCGTGCCACGGCGGCAGTGGCGCGCCATGGCCTTGAGGGTTTCCGGGCTCCAGATCGCTGGGTTGCGCTGCGGGTTGAAGCCGTCGAGGTACACCGCGTCCACTTCCCACAGCTGCTGGCGTAGCAGCGCCTGGGCGTCGCCAATGCATAGCGTCAGCAGCACATGCCCATCGTCAAGCCATAGCCGGTGGATGCCGGGCAGCAGGCCCCAGTACTGGGCGTGCAGCTCCTGGGCGAGGTCGGCCAACTCTGGGTGGCGCTGGGCCGCGCGCAGCAGGTCGTCAGCCGACACCGGCCAGGCCTCGAGCGAAACAAAATGCAGCAGGCGCGGGCGGGCGGGGTCGGCGCGCCAGGCGGCCCAGGTGGCCAGGAAGTTCAGGCCAAAGCCAAAGCCGGTCTCCAAAAAGCGCCACTGCTGCGCCCCGGCCCACGCCGCTGGCAGACCGCAACCGTGCAGAAACACGTCGCGCGCCTGGGCCAAGCCCTGTTCGCCGTGGTAGCGATCGTCAAAACGGGTGCTGTAGGGGGTGCCGTCAGGCAGCCAGGCGATGGTTTCGGACATGGATGTGTGTCATTCCCAGCGCTGCTGGTAGGAGAACACCGGCAGCCGCCAATGCCAGCGAATGGCCGCCAGCCGCAACGCCAGGCCACCGACAAAGCACACGGCGGTGCTCAGGTTGTGTTCCACATCCCAGGCGCGCAGCGCCAGGAACAGCAGGCATACGGCCATGGAAACGCTGGCGTAGAGCTCGCGCCGGAACACCACCGGCACCTGGTTGCACAGCACGTCACGCAGGATGCCGCCGCTGATGCCGGTGATCATGCCGCTCATGACCACCACCACCGTGGGGTAGTCCAGCTCCAGCGCCACGCTGCAGCCGATCAGCGAGAACGCGATCAACCCAAGTGCGTCCAGCCACAGAAACAGCTGCTTGAGGTGGTGCATGAAGCGCGCCACCACGGTGGTCAGCAGGCCGGCGGCAATCACCAGGTACACGTATTCGGGGTGCTGCGTCCAGCCGATCGGGAAGTGGCCCAGCACCATGTCGCGTATGGTGCCGCCGCCCAGGGCAGTGACGAAGGCGATCACCGTCACGCCAAAGACATCCATGTTGCGCCGCCCGGCCGCCAGTGCACCGGACATGGCCTCGGCCGTGATGGCCAGCAGGTAGATCACCAGCATGAAGCTGATCTGCGAGGTTTGGAACGATTCCAGCAGGGAGGCCGATGGAAGCACGGTGATCTTTGGGAGTTCGGGGTCTGCACAAGGTCTGCGCCGCTGCCGAAGAAGTGGTTTTGGCGAAACCACTTCTGGCAAGGCTTCACTGTGTTACGCCTTGGGCGGGACATAGCCCGCCGCAGCGTCTGCGCCGCTGCCGAAGAAGTGGTTTTCCATCTGTCGGGCCAGGTATTGGCGGGCGCGGGCGTCGGCCAGGTTGAGGCGGTTTTCATTCACCAGCATGGTCTGGTGCTTGAGCCAGTCGCCCCAGGCCTGTTTGCTCACGTTTTCGAAGATGCGCTTGCCCAGTTCACCGGGGTAGGGCGGGAAGTCGAGGCCCTGGGCTTCCTTGTCGAGTTTGATGCAATGGACGGTACGTGCCATGGAGTGCTTTCTGAGTGAATGGGGTGGAAATAGGACACTGAACGCTACTGCGTTGAGTTGGAAGGCCGGCGTTCAGCGTTGGGGATAGGTGGCCTTGATCAGCAGCACCAAGGCAACGCTGGCCTTCGTGAAAAGTTGCCGTGACTTTATCAAGTTTCGTGTTGCCGACGCCCTGAGTGAGGTCATGGCACTGGTGGTTTTGTCACCGTGGTCAGCGCAGTATCCTGCGCCAGCGGCCGGCGCCACTGTCGCTATTGGGGCCGGAGTACCAGCCGAATGCGTTCGAGTGCCGGCGAAGGCTGCGTGACGGTGCGATCGAACGGGTGTATGGCAGTGCCGACGGCCTTCAGGATGCGCTGCACATAGGCTCGCGTTTCCAGGTAAGGGGGCACGCCGCGGTAGCGCTCCACCTTGCCTTCACCGGCGTTGTAGGCGGCTGCCACCAGCGCCACATCACCCTCGAAATAGGCCAGCAGCCAGCGCAGGTATGACAATCCGCCCCGGATGTTCTGCGCCGGGTCATAGGGGTTCTTGACCTGAAAGCGCTCGCTGGTCTCTGGAATCAGCTGCATCAATCCCTGCGCATTCTTGGGTGATAGCGCCTGGGGGTTGAAGTTCGACTCGGCGGCAATGATGGCCAGAGCCAGCTGCGGCTCGACCTGGTACTGAGGCGCCATCTTGTGCACCATCTCGACGATCTTGCGCGGTGCAATTGCCTGGTAGTCCACGCCAGGTGGAGCTGCCTTGGTTGTTGCCTGTGGTGCCGGGCGCATGCACCCGGGCATCTTGCCGGTGCTGCCGCCAACGACCTGCAACATGCGTGCGGCGACGTCCAGCCCCTGCTCGGCTGCCGCGTGAAAGAAGAAGGCTGCCGTTTCGTCGTCGCGTGCCACGCCCCGCCCATGGGCATACATCCATCCAAGGTTGTACTGGGCCACCATATCGCCAAGCCGCGCGCTCTCGCAGTACAGCGCTGCGGCCCGGGCCGTATCGCGTGTCACTCCCTCGGCGTGTTCGTAGGCGATGGCCTGCTCGCGCAGGCTGGTGGCCAGGGCGCCGTCGCCCGTAGCGCGCTGCGCCGATGCCGCGCTTGCGGGCGCGGCGCAGAACAAGGCCACCGACAGCGGGGCAAGAATCGAGAGGCTCGGCGTCATGGCTTTGAGTATGCGCGTCTTTGTGGCGTACGTCATCTCGGCGCGGATCATGCCGGCCGCGGCATTTGCCAGAATGGGGCCATAGCCCGGGAGTCACGTCATGCGCCGACCTGCCAGCCACCGCCCCAATCTTGCTCATCTTGTACGCTCGCCCCTGCGCGGGGTGGCTGCATTCGCGCTGGCCAGTACCGCGCTGGCCCAGTCCGCAGCGCCAGGCGTGCAGCACCATCGCGCCCCGCGCATCGTGGCGCACACCGTGGTTGAAGGGCTGGAGCACCCCTGGGCCGTGGCCTTTTTGCCCGATGGCCGCTATCTCATCAGTGAACGCCCGGGCCGGCTGCGCGTGGCCACGCCCGAGGGGCGCCTGCTGGCGCCCATCACCGGGCTGCCCGCCATTGCCAGCGGCGGCCAGGGCGGGCTGCTCGACGTGGCGCTGGACAGCGACTTCACAAGCAACCGCAGGCTGTACTTCTGCTTTTCCGAGCCTGGCAGTGGTGCCGACCAGGGTAAGAACAGCACGGCGCTGGCGCGGGCGCGGCTGTCTCAGGACGACCGGCGGCTGGAAGACCTGCAGGTCATCTTTTCGCAGCGCCCCAAGATCGCCAGCCGCCTGCATTTCGGCTGCCGCATCGTCGAGCGCCGGGTTGGCGGTCGGGGCGATGGCACATTGTTTCTGACGCTGGGCGAGCGCTTCAGTGAGAAAGACCAGGCGCAGAACCTGCAAAGCCACCTGGGCAAGATCGTGCGCGTGGGCAAGGACGGGCGCGTGCCGGCCGACAACCCCTTCGTGGGCCGCGACTCTGTCTGGCCCGAGATCTGGAGCCTGGGCCACCGCAACCTGCAGGGCGCCGCGCTGGCGCCCGACGGCGCGCTGTGGACGCACGAGCACGGCCCCCAGGGTGGCGACGAGGTCAACCGCCCCGAGCCAGGGAGGAACTACGGCTGGCCCGTGATCACCTATGGCGTGAACTACGGTGGCGGCTCGATTGGTGCAGGCATCACCCACCACGCCGGCATGGAGCAGCCGCTGCATTACTGGGTGCCATCGATTGCGCCCTCGGGCATGGCCTTCATCACCAGTGATCGCTATGGCCCGGCGTGGCAGGGCAGCCTGGTGGTGGGCGCGCTCAAGAGCCGCATGCTTGAACGCCTGAGCGTGCGGGGCGGCCAGGTCACCGCCACCGAACCCTTGCTGCCGCAACTGGCACAACGTGTGCGGGACGTGCGCCAGGGCCCGGACGGCTGGCTGTACCTGCTGACCGACGAGGATCCCGGGCAACTGTTGCGGCTGCAACTCGCACCGTGATCGTTGCGGCCCGATCAACCCTTTCGACTAAGATGGCACGCCATGGAGATCATCCAAACCCCCATTGAAGGCGCCGACCAACCAGAGGTAATTTGGGGTTGGTCCAGGCAATTTCGCATGCCCGTTTTCAAGCCGGGTACGCGTGTCAAGCGTGCAGGCAGTTGGGAAACCGTGAGCCATGTAACGCTGCGGCGCAATGATCTGGCCGTGTATCTGGTGGGCAGCACCGAGGCCGTTGATCCCATGGAGCTGGAGTTGGAGCCGACGGTGTTTACCACCGAGCGCGTACCCGGGGCGTATTGACGTTTCTCAGTCAGCCAGCGCTGTGCTGCGCCATGGCCTGACCCAGGCGCACGGGGCGCTCCGCAGCCCAGCCTGGCTCAAACTGTATGGCGCTGCGCGCAAACAGCAGCACCACGGTGGAGCCAAGCAAAAAACGACCCATTTCATCGCCCTGGCGCAGCGTGATTTGCTGATCCGAATAGTCCCAGCGGCGCGGCTGGCCGGTGCGTGGTGGATTCACCTGACCATGCCACACGGTGGCCATGCTGCCGACAATCGTGGCCCCCACCAGCACCAGGGCCATGGGGCCGAGCGGGGTGTCAAAAATGCACACCACGCGCTCGTTGCGCGCAAACAGACCCGGCACGCCGCGCGCCGTTGTCGGGTTGACCGAAAACAGCGCACCAGGCACATGCTCCATGCTGAGCAAACGGCCATCGACCGGCATATGGATGCGGTGATAGTCGCGCGGGCTCAAATAGATGGTGGCGAAATGGCCATCCTCAAATTGCGCCGCCAGTTGCGCATTGCCGCCCAGCAGGGCGGTGGTGGAGTAGTGGTGGCCCTTGGCCTGAAAAATCTGGTCACGTTCTATCGGGCCCAGCTGACTCACCGCCCCATCCACCGGGCACACCACGGCTGCATCGGCCAGGGGGCGCAGGCCGGGGCGCAGTGCGCGCGTGAAGAAATCGTTGAAGCTCGCGTAGCCGGTGATGTCGGGCTCGGCAGCCTCACTCATGTCAACGCGGTAGCGCGCCACGAATCGGCGGATTGCGGCCGTGGTCAGGCTGCCGGCATGTGCCGAGGCCAACCGGCCGGCAAGGGTGGTGAGCAGTTGTTTGGGCAGCAGATACTGCGGAAGCACGGCGAGGCGGTCAGACACGTAGCGGCAATCTTTGGCAAAAATAGCCGGGCCATTCTATAGAGTGATCGGGCCTGATCTGACCAGCCCAATAACCATGCCGGCACATTGCCGACAAGCCGCATTGATAATGCGCGGCCCCGCGCGGTGCGGCTTGCCTTTCCATGTTTTTGCCACCATCCCAGAACCCCGGTAACGAGCCTGGCGCCAGCCGTGCGCTGGTGTGGTTGCGCCTGTTCAAACCTGCGCGCGTGCGCATCAACCAGCGCGAGCGCTGGCGCATGGTGTTGGGCATGGTCATGTGCATCGCCGTGGTTGCGCTGTTCGCACAGTCGTTGGGCATGGCCTCGTCTCCACCGTGGATGGTGGCTTCGCTGGGGGCGAGTGCGGTGCTGATCATTGCCTTGCCCTCCAGTCCATTGGCGCAACCCTGGCCGGTGCTCGCGGGAACTGTCCTGTCCTATCTCGTGGGCGTGGCCTGTGCGGCGCTCGTACCCAGCCTGTCCTTGGCCAGCGGCCTGGCCGTCGGCCTGTCCGTGGCGGTGATGCTGGCCCTGCGCTGCCTGCACCCGCCGGGCGGAGGCATGGCGTTGTTTGCCGTGCTGCATCCACACGACAGCACGGCTGCAGCGGCATTGCCGGTGGCCTTCAACGTGCTGGCCTTGGTGCTGGCGGGCATGGCCTTCAATCACCTGACGGGCCGCAGCTACCCCCATGCGCAGGCCAGGCCGCCGTCAACGCGCAAGGAATCTGGCGCCTTCACGTCGGCTGACCTCGATGCCGCACTGTCACATTACAACCAGGTGCTGGACGTCAGTCGCGACGATCTGGAGGGCCTGCTGCATCTGGCCGGCAAGGCAGCGTTTCAGCGCACCCTGGGCGAGCTGCGCTGCCGGCAGATCATGTCGGCGCCCGTGCATGTGGTGGTGGCCGATACGCCGCTGAAGGATGCCTGGGCATTGATGCGCAAACAAGCCATCAAGGCCCTGCCGGTGGTTGACGAGCAGCAGGCGGTCATCGGCATCGTAACCATGGCCGACTTCATGCGGCTGGCCAATCTGGAGGTGCATGAGGGCATGGGGCAGCGCCTGCGTACGCTCATCCTGGGGCGGCCCAAACGGCCCGAGCAGGTGCAGGGCTTGATGTCGGCGCCGGTACTGCAGGTGCTGGCCGAGCAGCATGTGATGGATCTGGTGCCGCTGTTTTCTGATGCGGGGCACCATCACATCCCGGTGGTGAACGAGGAGCAGCAGCTGGTTGGCATCATCACCCAGTCCGATCTCGTGAAAACATTGGCTGCAGCTGTAACGCAAACCTAGGTGCAAGCCAGCGCATCGCAGTACAATGCTCGGCTTCGTACATAGCGCCGCGCTTGGCCATTGAAGCTGCCGTTACCCGGTCTGTTGGCATCCAGCCATCGGGTTTGCGACTCCCCTGCCTGTACCAGCACTGTGTCAGCACTTTGCGCCGGGTTCCTGAAGGGCCTGCGATCGCTGGCTATGGTTGCGCAGGACTTTCCATGAGCGCCGCCACAGACATTTGTTATCTAGAGATTGACCACATATGGCCAAAGAAGAGCTGATCGAGATGCAGGGCAGCGTCACCGAAGTCCTGCCAGACTCGCGTTTTCGCGTGACCCTGGACAACGGGCACCAGTTGATCGCCTACACCGGCGGCAAGATGCGCAAGCACCATATCCGCATTCTTGCCGGCGACAAGGTGTCGCTGGAGATGTCGCCCTACGACCTGACCAAGGGCCGTATCACCTTCCGCCACCTGGCCGGACGCGGCCCTGGGCCGGGCACGGGTGCTCCGCCGGCCAGGCGTTGAGGGCGACAAAAATCGCGCCGTTCGCCTGTGAACCATGGTTTGGCAGGTTAGAATGCCAGCTGTCGGAGCGTAGCGCAGCCTGGTAGCGCATCTGCTTTGGGAGCAGAGGGTCGCGAGTTCGAATCCCGCCGCTCCGACCAATAAAATCAAGGGCTTGCATCGTATTGGTGCAAGCCCTTTTGGTTTTTGGCTGCGCTTTGGGTGTGTCTCAGAAATGACATTAACTCGTGAGTGTCGGTGTCTTGCCGTCATGCCGGGTGTGTTCGTCTGCCATACTTTCCGCCCAAAGCAGAAGGGAGCGGTGTTGCAGCAAGACAATCCACCATCATCGGGCCTGATTCGGAGGGCAATGGATGCGCTGTTGACCACCGATCGTCATCAGCGCATTCGTCTTTCGATGAGCGTGATGGCGGCCTTGCTGATGCTGTGTTGTATTGCCGCGCTGCAGCTGGTGGCGGCCGCGGGCCTGGCCGATGCCGGACATGTGCATTGGTTCAGCGTGGTGTGCTCCCTTGGCCTGATTGCCGTGTATTGGCTCATTCGCAGTGGCTACAGCCAGCGCTGGGAAGACCCGGCCCTGACGTTCCTCCAGATCGTTTCATCCGTAACGTGCACTGCCGTGGCCTATGTGATTGCCGGATCGGCGCGCGGCATCACGCTGCCGATCCTGGCGGTGATCCTGATTTTTGGCGTGTTTGGGCTGTCGCCACGGCAGATGCTGTTTGTGTTGTTCTACGGCATTGCAGTGTTTGGCGTCGCCCTGTCGGTGGCCCAATGGGGCCTGGCTCATGGGAGCCAGCCGTTGGCACTGACGGCGGCTTACATGGTGATGATTGTGGTGATGCTGGCGAGTTGCACGTTCATCAACCTGCGTGTGCTGGCCTCGCGCAAGCGCAAGCTGGAGCTCGCGCAAGCGGCGGCCAACGAGCGCGAGCGGGCCATTCGCGATGAACTGACCGGCCTGCACAACCGGCGTTTCATGCTGGAGATCATGCACCTGGAAGGCGCGCGGGTGCAGCGCAACCACCAGCCCCTGCTGATAGCCCAGCTGGATCTGGATCATTTCAAGCACATCAACGACACCCACGGCCATGATGCCGGGGATCAGGTGCTGGCCGCGTTTGCCCGGACGGTGGCGGGCTACATTCGGTCCACCGATATCCTGGCGCGCTGGGGCGGTGAGGAATTCGTGTTGCTGATGGTCAATACGGCGGCGGACAACGGTGTCGCTCTGCTCGAGCGTGTGCGTGCCGCGGTGCAGGAGTCAGTGCTGGTGATGGCGACGGGTGCCAGTATCCGGGTGACCGTTTCCATCGGTGTGGCGCAGCTGCAGACGGGGCATGAAACACCCATTGGCTTGCTGCGCCGCGCCGACGAGGCTTTGTATGCGGCGAAGGCCCAGGGGCGCAACCGCGTCGTCCTTGCAGACCAAACGTTACTGGAAACGACCGTTGCCACGGGTTGATCCTGGGCCGCGCGGCGGCAGCGCCGCCCGCCATGACCTGGTCGATGCCTTGCGCGGCCTGGCCATGGTGTGGATGACGGTGTTTCATTTCTGCTTCGACCTGAGCCACTTTGGCTACTGGCAGCAGGACTTCCTTGGCGATCCATTCTGGACCGTACAGCGCACCCTGATCGTCAGCCTGTTTCTGTTGTGCGCCGGCATGGGTCAGGCCGTGGCCTGGCACAGGCGGCTGGCGTGGCCGCGGTTCTGGCGGCGCTGGGGGCAGATCGCAGCCTGTGCGCTCTTGGTCACGGTCGGTTCCTACCTGATGTTTCCACGCAGTTTCATTTATTTTGGCGTGCTGCACGGCATGGCGGTGATGCTGCTCTTCGCGCGCTTGACCGCGGGCTGGGGACGCTGGCTGTGGCCAATGGGCCTGCTGGCCGTGGCCTTGCCCTGGTTGGCGGGGTGGGCTTTGGAGGGGCCGCTTGCCGGACTGGCCGAGACGTTCAATGGCCGTGCGCTGAACTGGCTCGGCTGGGTGACGCACAAACCCTTCACCGAGGACTATGTACCCCTGTTCCCCTGGTTGGGCGTGATGTGGTGGGGCATGGCGGGCGGGCAATGGCTGCTCGCTCGGCGGCCCCACTGGCTTGCCTGGGCCATGCCGGGCACCGGCGTGGCGCTGGCGGTGCTGGGCCGCTACAGCCTGAGCTATTACATGCTGCACCAGCCGGTGATGATGGGCGCCCTGATGCTGGTGGGCTGGTTCATGCAGCCGTAAAAAACGCGGCCACCAGGGCCGCGTTGTTGGGTGCGCAGAGGCGCGGTGCGTCACTCCACCTTGGCCTTGGCGCGCAGGTCTTCCTGGAACTTGGCCAGTTTTTGCTGCTGCAGCTGCTGGGCAATCTGGGGCTTGACCTCGTCGATCTTGGGCAACTGGGCCTCGCGCACGTCGTCCAGGCGGATGATGTGCCAGCCAAACTGGCTCTTCACGGGGGTCTGGGTCAGCTTGCCTTTTTCCAGCTTGACCAGGGCTTCGGTGAACTCGGGCACGTAGCTGCTCGGGTTGGCCCAGTCCAGGTCGCCGCCACGGGCGCCGGATCCGGGATCCTTGGACTGCTTCTTGGCGATCTCTTCGAACTTGCCGCCCTTCTTCAGCGCCGCGATGATGGCCTTGGCCTCGTCCTCCTTTTCCACCAGGATATGGCTGGCCTTGTATTCCTTGCCGGCGTTGGCGGCAGCAAACTTGTCGTACTCGGCCTGGATCTCGGCGTCGGTGACGGGGTTGGTCTTCTGGAAGTCCACGAACAGCTCACGGATCAGGATGGTCTGGCGCGCCAGCTCCATTTGCGCCTTGTAGTCAGACGTCGCCTCCAGGCCGCGCTTTTGCGCTTCCTGCATGAAGATCTCACGGGCGATGACTTCTTCCTTGATCTGGTTTTCCATCTCGGGAGAGATGGGGCGGCCCGAGCGTTCCACCTGTTGTTTCAGGGTTTCGACACGTTCCTTGGGAACGGCCTTGCCATTGACGATGGCGAGGTTTTGTGCGGCAACGGGCAAAGCCATCGTGCCCAGCACGGCTGCGGCCACGAGGCCGGACAAGAGCGATTTCTTCATTGGAGATCCACAGGGAGAAAACAAGTCTGCGGGCCACCGGACCCGCAGTTTCTTAGAGTGAGGCTGGGTTAGAGAGTTTCAATGGCGATGGCGTGCGCGCCATGGTCAATAAAAATCTGCAGCGCATCATACACAAGCCTATGCTGCGCCACCTTGCGTTGGCCGGCGAACCGGGGCGAGGCAATGCGCACGCGAAAGTGCGTGCCAAAGCCCGTGCCGTTGGCGCCGGGGTGGCCTTCGTGCTGCCAGCTTTCGTCCAGCACTTGCAGCTGCGTGGGCGCCAAAACCTCGCGCAGGCGCGCCTCCATGGCTTCGGCGGTGATGGCGATGGGGGTGGCGGTCATGGTTGCGCGTCCTTTGCGGTGGTGCCGTCTTCCTTCATGTGGCGGCTCAGGTACAGGGCCTGGGCGACGACGAAGGCCAGCATCAGGCCCATGCCGCCAAACAGCTTGAAGTTGACCCAGGTGTCGGTGTCAAAGTTGTAGGCCACCCACAGGTTGAGCACGCCCATGGCGCTGAAAAAGCCGGTCCAGGCCCAGTTGAGCTTGAGCCACACGGGCGCGGGCAGCTCGATTTGCGCACCCATCAGCGACTGGATGAAGTTCTTGCGAAACAGCAGCTGGCCGACGAGCAATGCTCCACCCATGAGCCAGTACAGCACAGTGGGCTTCCATTTGATGAAGGTTTCGCTTTGCGCCAACAGCGTGGCGCCGCCAAACAGCACGATCACCCCCAAGCTGAGCCATTGCATGGGCTCGACCTTGCCGTGCTTGAAGTGGATGTAGGCGATCTGCGCGATGGTGGCGACGATGGCCACGCCGGTGGCCACGTAGATGCCCCAGGCCTTGAAGGCCACGAAGAACAGGATGATGGGGAAAAAATCGATGAGCAGTTTCATGGCGCCGGGGGTTCAAAGGCGAGCGAGGCGGAGTTCATGCAGTAGCGCAGGCCGGTGGGGGCCGGGCCGTCGGGAAAGACATGGCCCAGGTGGGCCCCGCATTGTGCACATACCGTCTCGACGCGCCGCATGCCGTGGCTCCTGTCCTCGATTTCCTGGATGGCGCCGGGCAGGGCCAGCGAAAAGCTGGGCCAGCCGCAACCCGCGTCGAACTTGGTGCCGGAGTCAAACAGCCTGGCGCCGCAGCAGATGCAGTGGTAGCTGCCGTCGGCCCAATGCCGCTCGTACTTGCCGGTGAATGGGCGCTCGGTGGCGGCATGGCGCGTGACCTGGAAGGCCGCGGGCTCGGCGCCCTTGTCACGCAGCAGGGCCTGCCATTCCGCGTCGGTTTTCTGTATTGCGTAGGTCATGAAGAGCAACTGATGGAAAGGGAGGAGGCCCAGTCGGGCGGGAAGTCGGCATAGGCCTCGAACCCCGGGTGTTCGTCAAAGGGGCGCGCCAGCAGCCGCTGAAGGGTTTGGAGTACTGAAAGGTCGCCAAGTTTCGCAGCCCGTATGGCCTGTTCGGCCAGGTGGTTGCGCAGCACGAAGCAGGGGTTGGTTTTCAGCATCAAATCGGCCGCCATGGCTTTATCATCAAGCGTCAGTAGCTCTTTATATTGTAGCAACCAGGCATCGAATGCGGCGCGATCGGCAAACAGGTCGCGCACGGGCTCGTCCTTGCCGTCGGCCACGGCGCGTGACAGGCGGCGCCAGAAGATGGTGTAGTCCACGCGGTTCTTGGCCAGCAGCTGCTGCAGGCTATCGACCAGGGTTTCGTCGCTTGCGCGTGCCTGCCGCAGGCCGAGCTTGGCGCGCATGCGCGCCATGAACTGCTCGACGAACAAGGGCTCGTAGCTGTCCAGGGCCGCCTGCGCCTGCTCCACGTCGCGGATCAGCGGCAGCAGCGCCTTGGCCAGGCACAGCAGGTTCCAGTAGGCCACGCCGGGCTGGCGGTTGAAGGCGTAGCGGCCCAGGTGGTCGCTGTGGTTGCAGATATGGTTGGGGTCGAAGGCGTCGAGGAACTGGAACGGCCCGTAGTCGATGGTCAGGCCCAGGATGCTCATGTTGTCGGTGTTCATCACGCCGTGGCAAAAGCCCACGGTCTGCCACTGCGCCAGCAGCGCGGCCGTGCGCTCGCTTACCAGTTGCAGCAGCCGGGCGTAAGGATTGGCGGCGCTGCGGCATTCGGGGTAGTAACGCCCGATGACGTAGTCGGCCAGCTGGCGCAGCTCCGCCTCCTGGCCGCGCGCGGCGAAATGCTCGAAATGGCCAAAGCGGAGGAAGCTCGGCGCCACGCGCGTGACCACGGCGGCGGTCTCCAGCTCCTCGCGCGCCACTGGCTGGGGCGAGCCAGTGACGCACAGCGCGCGTGTGGTGGGAATGCCGAGGGCGGCCATGGCCTCGCTGCAGAGAAATTCGCGGATCGACGAACGCAGCACGGCGCGCCCGTCGCCCATGCGCGAATAGGGTGTGCGCCCGCAGCCCTTGAGCTGCACCTCCTGGCCGCCGGCCGTCTCGCCCAGCAGGATGGCGCGTCCGTCGCCCAGCTGCCCGGCCCACACGCCGAACTGGTGGCCGCTGTACACGCTGGCCAGCGGCCGGCCGCCTGCGGGCAGGGCGTTGCCGGTGAAGATCTGCAGGGCGTCGCCCCTCAGCTGCCAGCCGGTGGGCAGGCCCAGCAGCGCGGCCACCTCGCTGCTCATGCCCACCCAGTGCGGGGCGGGCAGGGGCGTGGGTGCCAGCTCGGTGAAGAAGGCCTGTCCCAGCGCGGCAAAGCCATTGCGCCAGTCGCCCAGCAGGGGCGGCTCAGGAGTGGTGGTAATGGCGGCGCGGGCCTGGGCTGCAGTCATGGCGGGATTGTCCCGTGCGGCCAATGTCCCGCAGTGGACAAAGGCCATGCGTGCGGCGCGCCGGTGCTGGGTTTTTCCTGATGGTTTGCGCTGGGGCAACACCGGCCGGGCCGCTAGGATGTTGCGGTTTTCCGACCACCCAAGCCACAAAGGAGCTCCCATGCTGGGCCTGATGCAGAACCAACCGCTGTTGATTTCGTCCCTGATCACTTTTGCCGAGCGCAACCATGGCGACGGGGAGATCGTCTCGCGCCGGGTGGAGGGCGACATCCACCGCTACACCTACCGGGACCTGGCGCGGCGCGCGCGCCAGCTGGCCAATACGCTGGACGCCATGGGCCTGCAGTTCAGCGACCGCGTGGCCACGCTCGCCTGGAACGGCTACCGCCACATGGAGATGTATTTCGGCGTCTCCGGCTCGGGCCGGGTGCTGCACACCATCAACCCGCGCCTGCACCCGGATCAGATCGCCTGGATCATGAACCACGCCGAGGATCGGGTGCTGTGCTTCGACATGAGCTTCCTGCCCATCGTGCAGGCCGTGCATGCCAAGTGCCCCACGGTCAGGCAATGGGTGGCGCTGTGCGACGCGGACCAACTGCCCGCGGACTCGGGCATTCCCGGATTGATCAGCTACGAGGCCTGGATAGGTGGCGCCTCCAGCGACTATCGCTGGCCCACGTTCGACGAAAACTCGGCCTCGAGCATGTGCTACACCAGCGGCACCACGGGCAACCCCAAGGCCGCCCTGTACAGCCACCGCTCCACCACGCTGCACGCCTATGCGGCAGTCCTGCCCGATGTGATGTGCCTGTCGGCGCGCGACAGCGTGCTGCCCGTGGTGCCCATGTTCCACGTCAACGCCTGGGGCATCCCATACTCGGCGGCGCTCACCGGCTGCAAGCTGGTGTTCCCCGGCCCGGCGCTCGATGGCAAGTCGGTGTATGAGCTCATCGAGGCCGAGGGCGTGACCTTTGCCGCCGGCGTGCCCACGGTGTGGCAGATGCTGCTGAACCATGTAAAGAGCAATGGGTTGAAGTTCAGCAGCCTGAAGCGCACGGTGATCGGTGGCTCGGCCTGCCCGCCCGCCATGATCACGGCCTTCCAGGACGGGTACGGCGTCTCCGTGCTGCATGCCTGGGGCATGACGGAGACGAGCCCGCTGGGCACGTTGTGCACGCTCAAGAACAAGCATCTGCAGATGAGCAAGGACGAGCAGATGCACATCCTGCAAAAGCAGGGTTGCGCCATCTTCGGCGTGGAGATGAAGATCGTCGGCGCCGACGGCAGGGAGCAGCCCTGGGACGGCAAGACCTACGGCGACCTGCTGGTGCGCGGCCCCTGGATCCTGGATACCTACTACAAGGGCGAGAGCCCGCTGGTCAAGGACGAGGACGGCGTGGGCTGGCTGCCCACCGGCGACGTGGCCACCATCGATGCCGACGGCTACATGCAGATCACCGACCGCAGCAAGGACGTGATCAAGTCCGGCGGCGAGTGGATCAGCTCCATCGACATCGAGAACATCGCCATGGCGCATCCGGCCATCGCCATGGCCGCCTGCGTGGGCATGCCGCATCCCAAGTGGGACGAGCGCCCGATTGTGGCCGTAGCACTCAAGCCGGGCGCCACGGTCACGCGCGAGGAGCTGCTGGCCTTCTACGAGGGCAAGACGGCCAAGTGGCAGATACCGGACGACGTGGTGTTCGTCGATGCCATCCCGCTGGGCGCCACCGGCAAGATGCTCAAGACCCGCCTGCGCGAGCAATTGGCCGACTACAAGCTGCCTGGACTGTGAGCATGCCCGCCGGTGCGTGGCCTGCCTGGCTGCGCACCGGTCGCATGGGCGATAGCTGCTACGGGCTATCCCTGAAGAAGCAATTTGTTGCAGCCTGTACGCTGTCGCTCATTCATATAAAGGAAGGAGACAGGTATGGGGTTTGCAGTAAAAACAATAGCTGCTTGCGTAATGCTGGCAAGTGCTGGAGCCGTATTTGCTAAAAATGGTGAAACCGTCAAGATCGCCTGGCTGGATCCGCTGTCGGGCCTGATGGCGGCGCTGGGCACGAACCAGATGAAGAGTTGGCAGTACCTGGCCGAGGAGTTCAGCAAGAACAACGCCGCCGGCGTGAAGTTCGAGATCGTCCCCATAGACAACAAGCTCAGCCCGCAGGAAACCACCAGCGCGCTGCGCTCGGCCATGGACCAGGGCGTGCGCTACGTGGTGCAGGGCAATGGCTCGGGCCCGGCGCTGGCCATCATCGATGCGCTGGACAAGCACAACGCGCGCAACAAGGGCAAGGAGGTGGTCTACCTCAACTACGCCGCCGTCGATCCCGACCTGACCAACAGCAAGTGCAGCTACTGGCATTTCCGCCTGGATGCCGACACCTCCATGAAGATGGAGGCGCTGACCACCTACATGAAGGACCTGCCCGAAGTCAAAAAGGTCTACCTGATCAACCAGAACTACTCGCACGGTCAGCAGGTCAGCAAGTACGCCAAGGAGATGCTCAAACGCAAGCGCGCCGATGTGGAGATCGTCGGCGACGACCTGGCGCCGCTGGCCCAGGTGCGCGACTTTGCACCCTACATCGCCAAGATCAAGCAGTCGGGCGCCGACAGCGTGATCACCGGCAACTGGGGCTCCGATCTGGCCCTGCTGATCAAGGCGGCGAACGACGCGGGTTTGAACAACGTCAAGTTCTACACCTACTACGCCGTGGCCACGGGCGCGCCCACGGCCTTGGGTGCGGCGGCTGCCGGCAAGGTCTATATGGTGGGCTACAGCCACCCGAACCACGAGGGGCCGATCAACGCCATCGTCCGCGGCTTCAAGGCCAGGTTCAATGACGACATGTACACCGGCTCTGTCTATCACGGTTTTTCCATGCTGACCGAGGCCTTCCAGCGCGCCAAAAGCACCGACCCGGTGAAGGTGGCGGCCGCCATGGAGGGCATGAAGTTCAAGAGCTTCAACGGCGAGGTCGAGATGCGCAAGGCCGACCACCAGCTGCAGCAGGGCCTGTACATCACGCGCTGGGAAAAGGCCGATGCCAAGCACCCGCTGGACGCGGAGAACACCGGCCACACCTTTGTGCCGGTGAAGTATTACGAACCCTATGTGGCCAGCACGCCGACCTCCTGCCAGATGAAGCGGCCCAGCTGACCCTGACCGTGGCATTGCTCCAGGCGGGGCAACCCTTGGGGCCCGAGTGAGCTCGGGCCCTTTTTTCGGCAGCCACCAGGCGCTTTAGATGAATCTTGAGTTTTTCGTGATCTCGCTGCTCAACGGCGTCAGCTATGGGCTGCTGCTGTTCATGCTGAGTTCCGGGCTGACGCTGATCTTCAGCATGATGGGCGTGCTCAACTTCGCCCACACCAGCTTCTACATGCTGGGCGCGTATTTCGCCTACACCTTGTCCGGCACCATCGGCTTCTGGCCGGCGCTTATCGTGGCGCCGCTGGCCGTGGGCTTGCTGGGTGCCGCGTTCGAGCGCTACTGCCTGCGCCGGGTGCACAAGTTCGGCCATGTGCCCGAGTTGCTCGTCACCTTCGGCCTGTCCTACCTGGTGCTCGAGCTGGTGCAGCTGGTCTGGGGCCGCTCCACCGTGCCCTATGGCCTGCCGCCGCTGCTACAGGGGCCGCTGTTCACGCTGTACGGCACGCAGTTCCCCCGGTCGCGCTCCTTCATCATGCTGGTGGCCCTGCTGATGCTGCTGGCCGTGTGGCTGCTGCTGACGCGCACGCGCATCGGCCTGGTGATACAGGCGGCGCTCAAGCACCCGCAGATGGTCGAGGCCCTGGGCCACAACGTGCCGCGCGTGTTCATGCTGGTGTTCGGCGGCGGCTGCGCGCTTGCCGGCCTGGCCGGGGTGATAGGCGGCAACACCTATATCACCGAGCCGGCCATGGCCGCGTCGGTGGGCTCCATCATCTTCGTGGTGGTGGTGGTGGGCGGCATGGGCTCGCTGGCCGGGGCATTCCTGGCCTCGCTCTTGATCGGCATCCTGCAGACCTTTGCCGTGGCGCTGGACTATTCGCTGGCCGGGCTGCTGGCGCATGTCGGCATGCCGGTGGGGGAGGGCAGCCCGGGCTGGCCGGTTTTGAAGCTAACCGTCTCGCAGGTGGCTCCTATATTGCCCTACCTGCTATTGGTTTTGATACTCATCCTGCGCCCCAAGGGCCTGCTGGGAACGCGCGAGGATTGACCCCCATGGCCGCCACCCATTACCGCTTCAAGCCCTGGAACGTGGGGCGCTTCATCGTCTGGACGCTGTTTGCGCTGCTGCTGATTGCCGCGCCGCAGCTGTTTGCCAGCAGCCTGGCACTGACCATGCTGTCGCAGATGGGCTATCTGATCATCATCTGCCTGTCCTACAACATGCTGCTGGGCCAGGGCGGCATGCTCAGCTTTGGCCATGCGGTCTATACCGGGCTGGGGTCGTTCATCGCCATCCACGCCATCAACCTGGCCGGGGCCGGACAGCTGCCGATACCGCTGCCCTTCATGCCCCTGGTGGGCGGGCTGGCGGGGCTGTTCTTTGCCGTGCTGCTGGGCTATGTGACGACGAAGAAGTCCGGCACCACCTTTGCCATGATCACGCTGGGCATTGGCGAGCTGATCGCCGCCATGGCGCTGATGTTTCCCGAGTTCTTTGGCGGCGAGGGCGGCGTGACCACCAACCGCGTCTACGGCCAGGCTCTGTGGGGCATCAGCTTCGGCCCGGCCATCGAGGTGTACTACCTGATCGCCGTGTACTGCTTTGCCTGCACCGCCGCCATGTTCGCCTTCACCGGCACGCCGCTGGGGCGCATCCTGAACGCCGTGCGCGACAACCCCGAGCGCGTCGAGTTCATAGGCTACGACACGCAGCGCGTGCGCTATCTGGCGTTTTGCATCGCAGGCTTCTTTGCCGGCGTGGGTGGGGCGCTGGCAGCTATCAATTTTGAGATCGTCACGGGGGCCGACAGCGTCAGCATGGTGCGCTCGGGCGGCTATTTGCTGTTCACCTTCCTGGGCGGGGCGACGTTTTTCTTTGGGCCCATCATCGGCGCGGTGCTGTTGGTGCTCGCCTCGGTGCTGCTGTCCGAACTGACCAAGGCCTGGCTGCTCTACCTGGGCCTGGTGTTCCTGTTCATGGTGATGTACGCGCCCGGCGGCGTGGCCAGCCTGATCATGATGAACCTGCGCCTGGCCAAATACGGCAAGCTGGGGCGGCTGTGGCCGTCCTACCTGGCGCTGGCGGGCACGGGGCTTACGGCTCTGCTGGGCGCGGCGGCCATGGTGGAGATGGGCTACCACCTGCAGCTCAATGCCGCGCTCGGGCCGGAGCTGCCATTCCTGGGGGTCAGCCTGAATGCGCGCGGGCTGACGAGCTGGTTTGGCGCGGGCTTTGCGCTCGTCACCGGCGTGGGGCTGTTTGAACTGTGTCGACGCCAGTTCCTCCAGCAGTGGGGCGAGAGCCAGGAAGAGATAGAGCGCGAATTGAAGCGCACGGAGGCCATGTGATGGCAGACCTGGCCGCAACCCATGCGCTGGAGCTGCGCGATCTGCGCAAGAGCTTTGGCAAGACCGAGATCATCCGCGGCGCCAACCTGGCGGTGCGCGCGGGCGAGCGCGTGGCCATCATCGGCCCCAACGGCGCGGGCAAGAGCACGCTGTTCAACCTGATCAGCGGGCGCTTTGCGCCGACCAGCGGCCAGGTGCTGCTGCATGGCCAGCGTATCGACGGTAAAAAGCCCTTTGAGATCAACCGCCTGGGCCTCTCGCGCAGCTTCCAGATCAGCAACATCTTTCCCAAGTTGAGCGTGTTCGAGAACCTGCGCTGCGCCGTGCTCTGGAGCCTGGGCTACCGCTACGCGTTCTGGCGTTTTCTGTCCCGCCTGCAGGACGCCAACGAGCGCGCCGAGCAGCTCATGGAGATGATTGCCCTGCACCGAAAGCGCGACACCCTGGCGATCAACCTGACCTATGCCGAGCAGCGCGCGCTGGAAATCGGCATCACCATCGCCGGCGGCGCCAGCGTGATCCTGCTGGACGAGCCCACGGCCGGCATGAGCAAGAGCGAGACCGGGCGCTTCATCGGGCTCATCCGCCAGGTGACCGAGGGACGCACCCTGCTCACCGTGGAGCACGACATGGGCGTGGTCTTTGGCCTGGCGGACCGCATCGCCGTGGTGGTGTATGGCGAGGTGATCGCCTTTGACACCCCTGAGGCCGTGCGCGCCAACCCGCGCGTGCAGGAGGCCTACCTCGGCTCCGTGATCGCGGCGCAACAGGCGGGAGGGCACTGATGCTGAGCGTGGACAAGCTGCATGCCTTCTACGGCAAGAGCCATGTGCTGCACGGCGTGGGCTTTGACGTGCGGCCCGGCGAGATCGTCGCCCTGCTGGGGCGCAACGGTTCGGGCCGCTCCACCGCCGCCAAGGCCATCATGGGGCTGGTGGACTGGCAGGGCAGCATCCAGTGGAAGGGCCAAAGTCTGGCGGGCAAGAAGGCGTACGAGATCGCGCACTTGGGCGTAGGCTACGTGCCCGAGAGCCGCGACGTTTTTCCCCACCTGACGGTGCAACAAAACCTGCTGCTCGGGCAGAAAGGCAATGGCAAGGGCAGCCGCTGGAGCTTTGCCGACATGTACGCCATGTTCCCGCGCCTTGCAGAGCGGCGCGACATCGAGGCCGGCGTGCTGTCCGGCGGCGAGCAGCAGATGCTGACCCTGTGCCGCACGCTGATGGGCGACCCGGATCTCATCATCATCGACGAGCCCACCGAGGGCCTAGCGCCAAAAATAGTCGAGCTGGTCGCTGAGTACCTGACCACACTCAAGGAGCGCGGCGTGTCCGTGCTGCTGATCGAGCAAAAGCTGACCATCGCCATGACTATCTCCGACCGCGCGCTGGTCATGGGCCACGGCAGCATCGTGTTCCAGGGTACGCCAGACGAACTGCGCGTCAACAGCTATGTGCGCAAGGAGTGGCTGGAGGTTTGATGTTGCTTTGACTGATTTTGGCCTCTAGCGCTTATGTAGAAAGCGCAAACAGCTATCTTTTATATAGTGAAGTGGTCGGCAATACCCCTGCCTTGTCTCGACCGGGACAAGCCGCTTGGGCGCCAGCCTCTAGACTGCGGCAAAAACGCACGAGCGTACTTTTTCTTTGCCATTCATCACAGGAGCGACGGCATGACTGCTGAATACCAAGTCCACGGCGATGTGGCCGTGATCACCTTGAACAATCCGCCCGTCAACGGCCTGGGCCTGGCCACGCGCCGCGCGCTGGTCGATGGCCTGGAGCAGGCGCAGGCTGATGCCGCCGTGCGCGCCATCATCATCACCGGCGCTGGCAAGGCCTTCTCGGGCGGTGCCGACCTCACCGAATTTGGCACCGACAAGGCCCTGGCCGAGCCCCATCTGCACACCGTGATTGCCGCTGCCGAGCAGGCGACCAAGCCGGTCATCGCCGCCATTCATAGCGTCTGCATGGGCGGCGGCCTGGAGCTGGCACTGGGCTGCCATTACCGCATCGCCGCGCCCGGCTGCAGCGTGGCGCTGCCCGAGGTCAAGCTGGGCCTGCTGCCCGGCGCCGGCGGCACGCAGCGCCTGCCGCGCGTGGTGGGCGTCGAGGCGGCGCTCAACATGATCGTCAGCGGCGAGCCGGTCAAGAGCGAATTCATCGCCGGCGTGCCCGGGCAAAAGCTGTTTGACAAGCTGGCCGCGTCGCCCGAATCGCTGGCCGAGGAAGCCCTGGCCTTTGCCAGGAGCGTGGCCGACGTGCGTCCGCTGCCGCTGGTGCGCAACCTGCCGTGCAAACACCCGCAGGGCGAGGCCTACTTCCAGTTTGCGCGCAACATGGCCAAGGGCATGGCCAAGAACTTCCCGGCGCCGGTCAAGTGCGTGGACGCCGTCGAGGCCGCCACCAAGGGCAAGTTCGAGACCGGCCTGGCCGCCGAGCGCGACCTGTTCGTGCAGCTGATGTGGAGCAGCGAATCGCGCGCCCTGCGCCACCTGTTCTTTGCCGAGCGCGCCGCCAGCAAGATCCCCGACGTGCCGGCCGACACCCCCTTGCGCGCCATCCAGAGCGTGGCCGTCATCGGCGCCGGCACCATGGGCGGCGGCATTGCCATGAACTTCCTGAACGCCGGCATCCCGGTGAAGATGCTGGAGATGAAGCAAGAGGCGCTGGAGCGCGGCGTCGCCACCATCAAGAAGAACTACGAAGCCCAGGTTGCCAAGAAGAAGCTCAAGCAAGACAAATACGAGCAGCGCATGGCGCTCTTGTCGACCACGCTGGAGTACGCCGATCTGAAGGACGCGGACCTGGTCATCGAGGCGGTGTTCGAGGACATCGGCGTCAAGGAGGCGGTGTTCAAGCAGCTGGACGCGGTGTGCAAGCCCGGCGCCATTTTGGCCAGCAACACCTCGACGCTGGACGTCAACAAGATCGCCGGCTTCACCGCCCGCCCGCAGGACGTGGTGGGGCTGCACTTCTTCAGCCCGGCCAATGTGATGAAGCTCTTGGAAGTGGTCCGCGGCGACAAGACCGCCAAGGACGTGATGGCCACCGTCATGGCCGTGGCCAAGAAGATCAAGAAGACGGCCGTGGTCTCGGGCGTGTGCGACGGCTTCATCGGCAACCGCATGATCGAGCAGTACGGCCGCCAGGGCGGTTTCCTGCTCGATGAAGGCTGCACGCCGCAGCAGGTCGACAAGGCGATCGAGAAGTTCGGCTTTGCCATGGGGCCGTTCCGCATGGGCGATCTCGCCGGCAACGACATTGGCTGGGCCATCCGCAAGCGCCGCTACACCGAGCAGCCCGACATGAAGTACAGCAAGACCGCCGACCTGCTGTGCGAAAAAGGCCGCTTTGGCCAGAAGACCGGCGCCGGCTGGTACGACTACCGGCCGGGCAAGCGCGACGCCATCCCCAACGCCGAGGTCGAGCAGATGATTGCCGAGCACCGCGCCGCACTGGGCATCACGCCGCGCAAGATTTCTGACGAGGAAATCGTCCAGCGCCTGGTGTTCAGCCTGGTCAACGAGGCCGCGCACATCCTGGAAGAGGGCATTGCCAACAAGGCCAGCGACATCGACGTGGTCTACATCTTTGGCTACGGCTTCCCGGTGCACCGTGGCGGCCCGCTGAACTACGCCAACGAAGTCGGCCTGTTCAACGTGGCGGCGGCCATGAAGCGCTTTGCCCAGAACCCGCTGGACGACGCCAAGTTCTGGCAGCCAGCGCCGCTGCTGGCGCGCCTGGTGGCCGAAGGCAAGAAGTTCTGAATTTCAAGGTAGAGCGTTTGGCGTTGAGCGTTTAGCGCGCTCAACGCACAACGCTCAATGCTCAACGCATCACAGGATTGAAGCAAATGACATCCGCAGTAATCGTCTCCACAGCCCGCACCCCGCTCGCCAAGAGCTGGAAGGGCGCCTTCAACATGACCCACGGCGCCACCCTGGGCGGTCACGCCGTGCAGCACGCGGTGCAGCGCGCCGGCATCGACGGCGCGCAGGTCGACGACGTCATCATGGGCTGCGCCTACCCCGAAGGCGCCACCGGCCTGAATGTCGCGCGCCAGATCGCGCTGGCTGCGGGCCTGCCCGTGACCACATCGGGCATGACCATCAACCGCTTCTGCTCCTCGGGCCTGCAGGCCATCGCCATGGCCGCGCAGCGCGTCATCGCCGGCGAGGGCGAGGTGTATGTGGCCGGTGGCGTGGAGAGTATTTCCTGCGTGCAGCAGGAGATCAACCAGCACATGCTGTTCGACCCGCAACTGCAGGCGAAAAAGCCCGAGATCTACTGGAACATGCTGCAGACCGCCGAAAACGTCGCCAAGCGCTATCAAATAGGCCGCGACGCCATGGACGAATACGGCGCCGCCAGCCAGCAAAAGGCCTGCGCCGCCCAGGCTGCCGGCCTGTTCGACGCCGAGATTGCCCCCATCGAGGTGACGATGGGCGTGGCTGACAAGGTCATGGGGCTGACGACCAAGAAGGTCACCGTCGCCAAGGACGAGGGCACGCGCGAGGGCACGACGGTGGCGGCCATCAGCGGCCTGAAAAGCGCGCTGCCGGGCGGCCTGGTGACGGCCGGCAACGCCAGCCAGTTCTCGGACGGCGCCGGCGCCTGCGTGGTCGTCAGCGAAGACTTTGCCAGCAAAAACAACCTCCAGCCCCTGGGCCGTTTCCTCGGCTTTGCCGTCGCCGGCTGCGAGCCCGACGAAATGGGCATTGGCCCGGTGTTCGCCATCCCCAAGGTATTGAAAAAGCTTGGCCTCTCCGTGCAGGACATCGACCTGTGGGAGTTGAACGAAGCCTTTGCCGTGCAGGTTCTCTACTGCCGCGACAAGCTGGGCATCCCGCACGATCGCCTGAACGTGAACGGCGGCGCCATCGCCCTGGGCCACCCCTATGGCGTCTCTGGCCAGCGCCTGACGGGCCACGCCCTCATCGAAGGCAAGCGTCGCGGAGTCAAGAAAGTGTGCGTCACCATGTGCATAGGCGGCGGCATGGGTGCGGCCGGGGTGTTTGAGGTGCTATAAGCACCGGCGGCTGCCCCGGTCAACAGAACACCCCGCATGGGCCGCAAGGCTTGTGTGGGGTGTTTGCTTTTGTTTTGATAGCTTCTGGCGCTTTATGGGTGCGCGTAGCAGGCCGAAATACCGTTGTTTTTTGCGAACTTGCGTGGCCCCAGCAGAACGCGGGATTCGCTTGCACACTATGAGGTCGGATGATATTCTGGTCAGTATGACTAGAACTGCACAAGCCCCTGCCAATTCCGGCCGCGCAGCCTCGCCTCCGGGCCACTGGCTGCTGCAGGACGCCAAGGCCCGCTTCAGCGAGCTGGTGCGGCGCGTGCGCAGTGAAGGGCCGCAGCATGTGACGGTGCACGGGCGCGATGAGGTCGTGGTCATCGCGGCCGAGGAATACCGGCGCCTGCAGGGGCTGCAAACGGGCCGGGCGCTGGTAGAGGTATTGCAGGCCGCGCCCTACCCGGAAATCGACCTGGCCATCGCGCCGCCCACCCATGCACCGGTACGGGACGTGTCGCTGTGAAGGGCTACCTGCTCGACACCAACATCCTTTCCGAGCTGCGCCGCCCGCGCCCCGAGGCCAGGGTGGTGGACTTCGTGAGTGCGCAACCGCTGGAAAACCTGTTTGTCAGCGCAGTCACGTTCGCGGAGATCCGTTTTGGCATCGAGCTGGTCGCCGAGGTTCACAAGCGCGCCGCCCTGCACGACTGGCTCCAGCAGCAACTGCGGCCCATGTTTGAGAGCCGGGTGCTGCCGGTCAGCGAAGACGTGATGTTCAAGTGGCGCCTGCTGGTGGAAACCGGTCGCAAGGCCGGGCGCACATTTCCCCAGCCTGACCTCATCATTGCGGCAACAGCGCTGCACCACGGCCTGACGGTCGTCACCCGCGATGTGGGTGGCTTCGATGGCACCGATGTGCCGCTGCTCAACCCGTGGCAGCAGCCAGCATGAGCCGACAAGTATCAAGGCCAGATTGCCCGTGTCATGCACGACATTGGCGACGCCCAATTGGATACGTCATAGCCCTGGGGTCTATGCTTGCCCCATGGACACCCGCAAAACTCTGTTGATCGTCTACCACTCCCTGACCGGCGGCACGCGCCAGATGGCCGAGGCGGCGCGCGACGGTGCCGGGGCCGAGCCGGCGGTGGCGGTGCGCCTGCTGCATGCCGCGCAGGCCGGGCCCGAGGACATGCTGGCGGCCGATGGCTACCTGTTTGCCACGCCCGAGAATCTGGCCGCCATCAGCGGGCAGATGAAGGATTTTTTTGACCGCTGCTACTACCCGGTGCTCGATCGCATCAATGGCCGTCCCTATGCCAGCCTGATCTGCGCCGGCAGCGACGGCCAGAACGCGGCGCGCCAGATGGCGCGCATTGCCACGGGCTGGCGCCTGAAGATGGTGGCCGAGCCGCTGATCGTTTGCACCCATGCCCAGACGCCCGAGGTCATCCTGGCGCCCAAGCAGATTGGCGCGGGTGATCTGGAGCAATGCCGCGCCCTGGGTGAGGCGTTGGCCACGGGTTTGGCCTTGGGCGTGTTTTAGGCCGACTCCAGCCGGTCTGGCGCCGGGCTTGGCATGGAGGGGGTTTCGCCCACTAGGGTGGCGATCAATTGCGGCTTGTGGAACAAAAAGCCCTGGCCCATGGTGATGGCCGTGTTGGCCAGCAGGAAGTCACGCTCCTGTTCGGTTTCTATGCCTTCGGCGACGATGGACAGCCCCAGCGCCGTGCCCAGCGACTCTATGGCGCGCAGGATCAGCTGATTGCGTGGCAGTTGTTGGATGGTCTGCACCAGCGAACGGTCGATCTTGAGCTCGTCCACCGTCAGGCTCGCCAGTTTCGATAGCGATGAGTAGCCGGTGCCGAAGTCGTCAATGGAAACATGCACCCCGGCCTGGCGCAGCATGGGCAGCACATGGGCCTCCAGCAGGCCGGTGTCGGCCAGTGACTCCTCGGTGAGCTCGACGATGAAGCGCTGGGCCTGCCCGGAGGGGAGGCGCTGCGTCAGCCGCCGCATGAAGTCGGTATCGATGGCCTGTGCGGGCGAGACGTTGATGCTGTATTTGATCGCTGTGCCAAACATGGCGTCGAGCTGCGGCAGGTTCCGGGTCAGGTCGTCCACGACCTGCAGCGCTATGTCGTCCAGGAGCTGCAGCCTGGAGGCCAGCGGCAGGAACTGGCCCGGCATGCGCATGACGCCTTCTGCATCCACCCAGCGCGCCAGGGCCTCGAAGCCGGTAATGGCACCGCTGCGGATGTCCACCTTGCGCTGCAGGGCGCAGCAAAACTCACCGGCGCTGACTGCGTCGCGCAGGCGCTGCTCCAGCGACAGGCGCTCCTGGGCCTCCCGGCCCAGGTCGGGCGTGAAGAAGTCCAGGCCGCCCTTGCCGGCCGCCTTGGCGCGGTTCATGGCCAGGTCGGCGTTGCGCCGCAAGGTTTCGTAGTCCCCGCCGTGGGCCGGAAACATGGCCACGCCGATCGATGCCGAGGGTTGGATCTGCGTGCCATGCAGGGTCAGCGGTTGCTGCAGCCGGGCGCGTATGCGCTCTATCACCTGCGCCACGTCCGAGCTCTGCCCCACGGGGTCGAGGGCGATGACGAATTCGTCGCCGTTGATGCGCCCGAAGACATCCGCCTGCCGGATCTGCGACTGCACGCGTGCGGTCACCTCGCGCAGCAGTGCGTCTCCGGCGGCATGGCCGTGCAGGTCGTTGACGCGCTTGAAATCATCCAGGTTGATGAAGGCCAGGGCCAGCTTTCCGCCAGGCGGCTTGCGCGCAATCAACGCGGTGACCAGCTCCTGCACATGGGCGCGGTTAGGCAGGCCGGTGAGCTGGTCGTGGTTGGCGCGAAAGCGCAGTGCGTCGCGGCTTGTCTGCAACTTGTCCTGCAACTCCCGAAGCCGGCGGCTCTCGGCCTCCTTCAGGGTGGCTCTTTGGGCCGCCATCACATGCGTGCCGAGCAGGGAAAACTTGCGCGCCAGGGCGACATGGCTGCGGTCGAAGCCGCTTTGATGGGGTTCGCGCACCAGCACCATCAGGCTGCGCCGTCCCTGTATGAGCAGCGGCAAATACAAGGCCGGCTGCTGCGCTGACAGGGTGCCGCTCGGGCCCTGCGGCCAGGCGTCAAGGAGGGGGTCGGCAACGCCGCTGACCGTGCGCCCGGCAAGCACTTTGTGCAGAAAAGGGCCCACCGGCCAGCTGTGATGCATCAGCTCCGGACGGCTGGTCGCCACGCATTGCACTGCATCGCTGCCTGGGTGCAGCTCCAGCAGCACCAGGGCAAGGGAACATTCGAACACCGGCTTGACGGCCGCAAAGACACCGGAAAACAGGTCGCCTTCGCTGCTGGTGCACAGCACGGCATCCAGGGCAGAGAGCAGCAGCTGCGAATGGAGGTTCTCGGTGCGCAGGGAGTCGATCTCGCGGCGCATGCAGATGATGGTCTCGCGTAGCTTCTCGGTGTCTTCCATGCGCCTGTGCCTATTTGCCAAAAGCGATTGCGGAAATCATCAGGTTGCCGTGCATGTTTCGCCCTTGCATGGCGCCCTGTTCACCAAAAGTGAAGCAGCCGACGAAGGGCGCGCCGGCGAGGCGTTGCGCCACCGCCTGGGCTACCTGGGGCATGTCCTCGCCCACGGCAAACATGCAGCCCGCGCAATACACCACCAGGGCGCCCGCCAGCGTGTTGGCGCCACCCGGCAGACTGGCGGCGGCCGCTGCGGCAACCAGGCCGGCGCGCTCCACCAGATGTGATTTGTGGCCGCGCATGGCGTACAGGCGCATCCCTTCCTCGACCTGGGCAAAGGTGGACAGCGCGCCGCCGGGCAGGATGCGTTCAGGGTGTATCAGCCGATGGCAGCGCACCTCGCCAATCCTGCCCGCATCGACGCCGAGCGGAAACATGGTCGTGGCCCTGAGGATGTTGCCGCCCGCAGCGAGCTGCGGCTCGAGTGCTCCGCCAAGCCAGCGGTTGTAGACCTCGGCGGCAGGCTGTTCGTCGATGGCGATGATGTGGCGTGCCGCCCCGCCCGCGGCGGCGGTGGCGCCGACGCGGGTGATGGTGCCGCTGTGACCGCTGGGTTCATAGCCACCCTGGAAGACGTGGCTGATGCCCCCGGAGGGGAACAGCACGCCGACCACCAGCCCGTCGCACAGCGGCCCATCCGGGCCGAGCTGACGCCAACGGCCGCCGATATCGTCGTCCGCCGAGCTGCCGCCAATGATGGGGCAGCGGTCGCTGACGATGCGGCGCAGGCCCTCGATGACGGCCTCTTCCTGCCCCGGGGCCTGGTAGATCCAGACCAGTTCGGGCAGCTCGCCGGGGCAACCGGCGTCGTGCAGTGCTGCCTGGAGTGCGCGCTCTGCGCAGTCGGCGGCATTGCCCTGCAGACGGATGGCGGCCGTTCCGTAGTCACCGTCGGGGTCTTGCACCAGCAGCAGCCCTATGGAGCCGCCGCCGGCCAGGCCCGCGTCACTCATCACCCCGGCGCAGGAGGTGCCACCAAGCCGGGCCACACCCGGGAAATGCTGGTCGAGGAAAAGCGTGATCGCCTGGTCGTCATGCAGCGCGTCGTAGAACACGCACAGAAAGTCCGCCGTGAACGGCTGCGCCTCGGCCAGGGTCTGGGCCAACGTTGCCAGGACCTGTGCCGTGCAGCTGCCGCTGGCGGTGTAGGACTTCATTGCGACCATGGCGATGTCGGTTTTCTTGGCCCTTGACGGGCGTTTGGTTGGTGTTCAGCTGGTCGTGCTGCAAAGTTACCAGATGTACAAAGAATGACAAAACATATTGTGGCAAATTTGCAATTGTTTTACATCGTGGTAATGGGCATGGCGGGGCGAGGCAACGCGCAGGCCATGGCGCGTTGCTGCCCGCGGCGCGCCGGGGCGGATTGGTCAGGCGGTCGAAGCGCGTGCCGGTGCCGGCGCGGCCTTGCCTGGCAGCAGCAGGGCCACGCCGGAGGCCAGCATGAGCAGCGCGCCCGCCAGGCCAAAGGCAAGCCAGTGCGTGCCCAGATGCTCGAAGCCCCAGCCGCCCAGCCAGGAGCTGATGGCCGCGCCGACCTGGTGCCCCAGGTAGGCCCAGCCGTAGAGCACGCCTACCAGGCGCACGCCATAGATGTCGGCCAGGATGGCCGAGGACAGCGCGATGCTGCCGGCCCAGGCAATGCCGCCTATGACCGAGGTGCCGTAGAGCTCCAGCGTGCTGCCGGCCAGCAGCAGCGAGAAGAAACCGAAGCCGCGCACGCAATAGATGGCGGCGAGCAGCTTGCGCCGGGGCATGCGGTCGGCCAGCCGGCCCAGCACCACGGTGCTGGGAATGGCCACCACGCCAATCAGGCCGATCCCCAGGGCACTGGTGGTAGCGTCAAAGCCATGATCCATCAGCATGGGCATGCCATGCGTGCCCAGCAGGTTCATGCTGAAGCCGCAGGCAAACAGGCCCAGCGTGATCTTCAGAAAGGTGGCCGTGCGCATGGCCTGCAGCACCGTGTAATGCTGGCCCACGGGCGCTACCGGATTGGCGGCATGGGCGGCACTGCCGGGCAGGGGCGCATCGCCGTCGGGTGGAGCCTGGTCGCGCATCACCAACAGAGCGGAGGGCACGGTGATGGCGCTGAACAGGACCGCGAAACCCAGCAAGGTGGCCTGCCAGCTCAGGTGCTGCAGGGCCAGGCCCAGGGCGGGCGTCATGATGGCGATGCCGGCCATGGAGCCGGTGGACAGGAAGAACAGTGCCATGCCACGGCGCCGGTTGAACCAGCGGCTGATGATGGGGGTCAGCGCGATGGGGCTGGTAAAGCCCGCGCCTAAGGACATCAGCACGCCAAAGCTCAGCATCAGGCCCAGCGGCGTGCGTGTGTTCACCGCCCACAGCGTGGCCACGACCAGCATGGCCGTGCCCCACAGCAGCACATGGCGCGTGCCGCGGCGCGCCACCAGCCAGCCCGCCAGTGGCATGGCCGCGCCATAGCACAGCATGCCCACGGCAACGATGGTCGAGAGCAGGCTGCGCGAGAAACCCAGATCCTCGGCCATGGGCAGGAACAGCGGGCCCAGGCCCAGGCGCATGCCCACCGTCAGGGCGGTGAGCACGGTGGCCGCGGCCACGATGTTCCAGCCGAAGTACCAGCGTTGGGGGTCTGCAGAAGGCATAGGGGGGGAAGGAGCTGCGGGACGCAAACCGCTACTTGTACGCCATTCGGCGCCGCTGCGCCACGCCAGGGGCATCTTCATCGGCGCCGGCTGCCTTCGCGCCGCGCATCACGCTGGCGACAGGCAGGCAGTCACAGGGCCGCCACAATAGCCGCTGACTTTCACTCACGGAGACGGACTCATGGCGCGCACGGTGCAACAGCTTTTTGATCTTTCGGGCAAGACAGCCCTGGTGACCGGCGGATCGCGCGGCCTGGGGCTGCAGATGGCGCAGGCCCTGGGCGAGGCGGGCGCGCGCATCATGCTCAGCTCGCGCAAGGCCGACGACCTGGAGCAGGCCACGGCCCAGCTGCAGGCCGCCGGCATCAACGCGCGCTGGATCGCCGCCGACTGCGCGCGCGAGGACGACATCCAGCGCCTGGCCAGCGAGACCCTGCAGCGCATGGGCGACGTGGACATTCTGGTGAACAACGCCGGCGCCACCTGGGGCGCGCCGGCCGAGGATCACCCGCTGGCCGCCTGGGACAAGGTCATGAACCTGAACGTGCGCGGCTACTTCCTGCTGTCGCAGGCCATTGCCAGGCACAGCATGATCCCGCGGCGCGGCGGGCGCATCATCAACGTGGCGTCCATTGCCGGCCTGGCGGGCAACCCGTTTGCCATGAAGACCATTGCCTACAACACCTCCAAGGGTGCGGTGCTCAACTTCACGCGCGCGCTGGCCGGAGAATGGGGCGCCCATGGCATCAACGTGAACGCCATCTGCCCGGGTTTCTTCAAGACCAGGATGACCACCGTGCTCATCGAAACCTTGAACGAGGAGCGGATGACGGCCCAGGCGCCCCTGCGCCGCCTGGGCGACGACGAGGATCTGAAGGGCATCACGCTGCTGTATGCCAGCGATGCCGGCAAGCACATCACGGGCCAGTGGCTGGCCGTCGATGGCGGGGTGAGCGCCATCCTGGGCGGGTGATTGGCCAGCGGCCAAGCGCAAAGCGCCGCCTGGGGCTATTCTTGCCGTCTCAATTTTTCTAGGAGCCGCCCGTGCTGGATTTTGGAGCCGACATTCCCTTCGTCAAAGAACTGGGCTTCAGCCTGCAGCGCATGCATGGCGGCGAGTCGGAGCTGCACTATGAGGCGCGAGCCCAGCACACCAATTCCTACGGCGTGATGCATGGCGGCGCCGTGATGACCCTGCTGGACGTGGCCATGGCCACGGCCGCGCGCAGCGACACGCCGGACATGGGCGTGGTCACCATCGAGATGAAGAGCAGCTTCATACGCCCGGCGCGCGGCCCCATGGTGGCCAAGGGGCGCATGCTCGAGCGCACGCGCTCCATGGCCTTTGCCGAGGCCTGGGTGTATGACGCCGAGGGGCGCCTGTGCAGCCACTCCACCGGCACCTTCAAGTACGTGCCCAAGGCCCAGCCGGCGGCGGGGCAGGGCGCAGGCACCATCTCCACCGATGGGTGATATGAGCAATATCGGCCGCTAACGCTTACCCCATAAGCGTGAACAGCTATCAAAACTGTAAAGGAGGCGCACAGCCATGCCACGCAATCAGCAAATCCTGCTCGACAACCGCCCGCAGGGCGAGGCCACGGCCGGCAACTTCCGCCTCGTCGCCAGTGACACCCCAGCGCTGCAGGACGGCCAGGTGCTGGTGCGGCATCACTACCTGAGCCTGGACCCCTACATGCGCGGGCGCATGAATGAGGGCAAGAGCTACGCAGCCTGCCAAAGCCTGGGCCAGGTGATGATTGGCGGCACCGTGGGCGAGGTGGCCGAGAGCCGCCACCCGGCCTGGGCCGTCGGCGACGCGGTGGTCGGCATGGGTGGCTGGCAGGAATACAGCGTGGTCGATGGCAACGCGCCCGGCCTGCTGCGCAAGGTCGATACCAGCCATGTCCCCTTGTCGTACTACCTGGGCGCGGTGGGCATGCCCGGCGTGACGGCCTGGTATGGGCTGGTGCAGATCATCGACCCCAAGCCCGGCGAGACCCTGGTGGTCAGCGCCGCCAGCGGCGCCGTGGGCAGCGCCTTTGGCGCCCTGGCCAAGGCACGCGGCTGCCGCGTGGTGGGCATTGCCGGCGGGCCGGACAAATGCCGCTACGTGACCGACGAGCTGGGCTTTGACGCCTGCATAGACCATCGCGCGCATGGCGATCTGAAGAGCATGGCTGCAGCGCTGAAGGAGGCCTGCCCGGACGGCATAGACGGCCATTTCGAGAACGTGGGCGGCCATATCCTGGACGCCGTGCTGCTGCGCGCCAACGCCTTCGCCCGCGTGGCCCTGTGCGGCATGATCGCCGGCTACGACGGCCAGCCGCTGCCGCTGCACAACCCGGCGCTGATCCTCATCAACCGCATGAAGATAGAGGGCTTCATCGTCAGCGAGCAGATGCAGGTCTGGCCCCAGGCGCTGGCCGAGCTGGGCGCGCTGGTCGCCAGCGGCCGGCTGCGCCCGCGCGAGAGCATTGCCCAGGGCCTGGCGGCGGCGCCCGAGGCGTTTCTGGGCCTGCTCAAAGGCAAGAACTTTGGCAAGCAGCTGGTGAAGCTGATCTAAGCGCTTGGGCGGCCAGCCCCCATGCCGGGATGGCCCCGGCCGCCGCCCGCAGGAGTCGCACCATGACCGAACTCATACTGCACCACTACCCCGCATCGCCGTTCGCGCACAAGGCGCGCTGCGTGCTGGGCTTCAAGCAGCTGGCGTGGAGGTCGGTCACCGTGCCCAGCGTGATGCCCAAACCCGACGTGGTGGCCCTCACGGGTGGCTACCGGCGCACGCCCGTCCTGCAAATTGGCGCCGACATTTATTGCGACACGGCGCTGATCTGTGACGTGCTGGAGCATCTGCGGCCCGAGCCCACCTTGTACCCGCCGCACCTCAAGGGCGTCTCGCGCGTGTTCGCGCAATGGGCCGACGGCACGCTGTTTGCCGCCGCCATGGCCTACAACTTGCAGCCGCGCGCGGCCGAGGCGCTGTTTGCCGACTACCCCGCCGGCGCCGCCCAGGCTTTCAGCGCGGATCGGCGCGCCATGGGCATGGCACACCTGGCTGTGCCGGACGCGGCAGCGGCCTACCGCTCCTACCTGCGGCGCATTGCCAACATGGTGGAAGAGCATGACTTCCTGTTTGGTGCCGAGCCCTGCGTGGCCGACTTTGCCGCCTATCACCCGCTGTGGTTCACGCGCCATTGCGTGCCCATGATGGCCGACATTCTGAGCGCCACGCCGGCCGTGCTGGAGTGGATGGACCGCCTGGCCGCCCTGGGCCAGGGACGGGCCGAGAAGTTCAGCGCCCAGGACGCCATCACGGTGGCCGCCGGCGCCTTGCCCCAGCCAATGCCGCCCCAGGTGTTCCAGGACGAGCATGGCATCGCCCTGGGCAGCCGCGTGAGCATTGCCGCCGAAAGCTTTGGCACCGAGCCTACCGAAGGCCTGCTGGTCGCCGCCACGCGCATGCACTACACCCTGGCGCGCAGCGACGCGCGCGCGGGCACGCTGCATGTGCACTTTCCGCGCATTGGCTATGTGCTGCGCGCGATCTGATCAAGAGGTTTGAGAAAAATCGGCCGCAAGCGCCCGCGCATCAAGCGCAAATAGCTATTGATTAAGTAGTAAAAAACTCAGGGTGCCGGCCGCACCAGCTGCACATGCAGCCGCGTGGCCCTGCCGACGTCGCCGCGCGCCTCGCCGCTGGCCATGTCCACGGCCCAGCTTTGCTGCACTGTCATGCTGCTCTCGCCCGCGCCGCCGCGCGCCACGTTGCCGTAGGCGTAGGGGTTGACGGTGTTGGTGTTGACGCTGGCCGTGCCCGTCCACAGCCAGTCGCGCGGCATGGCCGGGAACAGCTGCGTGTCCACCGATGGCGGCAGCGCCTTGCGGTTGACCAGGCGGCGCAGCTCGTTCACGCGCGGCAGGCGCCAGCGCACGCCCTCGGCCTGCCAGCGCTGGCGCGCCAGGGCCTGGGCCTGGCCGTAGCTCAGCAGCTGTGGCACGCCGGTGCAGCCGTTGCCACTCCAGCGCATGCCCTCCACGCAACGCGGCCAGGCCAGGCGCGCGCGGGTATCTATCACCAGGCTGCCGTCGGGCGACAGGATCAGCGGCGGCTGCACCGCCTGCATGGGTGTGGCCGGCATGTCGTCAGCGCCGGCGTCTTCTGGCGTGGCGGCGCCCGCCGGCAGCACCAGCGCCATGGCCGAAAGCGTCAGGGCGGCGTGCAACAGGAGGGTGCGGGAGGGCAGGGGCATGGCGGATGGTGCGATGTGGGCTTGGCAATGGGGGCTGTGGGCATTGTCCCGCCAGGGTTGGCCCTGCAATGCGGCCAATAGCGGCGGTTTCAGGGCCTTGTTGTGCACGTTCGGCAGGCTTGGGCGAGTCTGGCGACAATCGGGCCGATGTTGATACCAGCCTCCCGCCGCATGGCGCTGCGCCCCTCGCTTGCGGGGCGGCCATGAGCGCGCGCCCGCCAGCCGCGGCCATCACGGCCGTCAGCGACGGCCTGCCGCAAACCGAGCGCCGCCAGGCGATGCGGGTCATCATCCTGGGCCTGACGCTGGCCGTGCTCGACACCAGCCTGGTGAACCTGGCCCTGCCCGACATTGCGCGCCTGCTGCAGTCCGATGCGGCGCATTCGGTTTGGGTGGTCAACGCCTACCAGCTGGCCACGCTGATCGTGCTGCTGCCGCTGTCCGCGCTGGGCGAGCGCTGGGGTTACCGGCGCGTTTACCTGGTGGGCATGGCGGTGTTTGCCGTGGCCTCGCTGGGCGCCATGCTGGCGCAGTCCATGGCGGCGCTGATTGCCGCGCGTGCCCTGCAGGGCCTGGGCGCGGCCGGCGTGATGGCCGTCAACGCCGCCCTGGTGCGCCTGATCTACCCGCGCGCCCAGCTGGGCCAGGGCATGGCCCTCAATTCGCTGGTCGTGGCCACGGCCTCGATGGCCGGGCCCACGGTGGCGGCGGCCATTTTGTCGGTGGCCTCCTGGCACTGGCTGTTTGCCATGAACCTGCCGCTGGGCCTCTACATATGGCGCCTGGGGCGGCGCGCATTGCCGGCCAACCCACCATCGGCGCACGATGCACCGCGCTTTTCGGCCATCGACCTGCTGCTCAACGGCGCCATGTTCACGCTGATCTTCCTGGGGGGATCGAGGCTGGGCGTGGGCGCTGCCGCGCAGACTGGGGGCGGCGCGGCAGGCGCCTGGCTGCTGCTCGCCGGCCTGGCCGTGGGGGCCTTGTTTCTGTGGCGCCAGCGTGGCCTGGCGGCGCCGTTGTTTCCGGTGGACCTGCTGCGCATTCCGGTGTTCGCCCTGTCCATGGGCTCGTCGGTGGGGGCTTTTTGTGCGCAGATGATGGGCTTTCTGGCCCTGCCTTTCCTGCTGCTGCAGGCCCATGGTCGCAGCCATCTGCAAGCCGGCCTGCTCATCACCGCCTGGCCCCTGGCCACGGCCCTGGTGGCGCCGCTGGCCGGGCGCCTGATCGGCCGCTATCCGGACGGCTTGCTGGGCGGCATAGGCATGGCGGTGTTCGCCGCCGGCCTGCTGTCGCTGGGCCTGATGCCCGCCCAGCCGGCCGACTGGGACATGGCCTGGCGCATGGCGCTGTGCGGCGCGGGCTTTGCGCTGTTCCAGTCGCCCAACAACCACACCATCGTCACCTCGGCCCCGCTGCACCGAAGCGGCGCGGCCAGCGGCATGCTGGGCACAGCGCGCCTGACCGGCCAGACGCTGGGCGCCGTGCTGCTGGCGGCCATCTTCGCGCTGCGCCCGGGGCATGACGGCAGCGCCGAGTCGCTGGCGCTGCTGCTTGCGGCGGGGTGGGCGGTGGCCGCAGGCGTGTGCAGCTCGCTGCGCGTGCGGCAGGGGCCAGTTTAATTGGGGTCAGATTCCAATTAATTTAGGCCGTTTAGGCTCTCTGGTAGGGCGTGAGCAGCTCTTGTTTTTGATGTGATTGACCAAGGCGCGCACCCGGCTACCCGCCAAACAGCCCACCCTCATCCAGCAGTTCAAAAACAATCCCCGACCGCGTCTCCATGCTTTTCTTGATGGCCGCGGGGATGGCCTGGCGCGTCTTGCGGCACAGGCCCGGCTGCTCGTGCACCAGGACGGTGATGCCGCGCAGGCTGCGCACCCCGTTGGGGCTGGTGCCTATCGTCAGGCGTACGCCAAGTTGCTCGAACAGGCGCCGCTCCATGTGGCGCAGGTCGGCCAGGCTGGTGATCTGCACCAGGCGCTGCACCAGGCGCTTTTCCTCCTCGCGCGTGAGGCGCAGGATGCGCGTGTCGCCGCCACTGGCCTGCATCAATGCATCGCGCTGGCACACGCAGCTGCCGGGTGGGCATTCGGTGCGAATGGGAGGGGGCGGTGCGTTCATGGCGGCCCTTGATTATGGCGGGCACCTACAGCCTGTCACAGTGCCCGTGGCCCCTGTGGCAAACTCCCGCGCTTCGTTTTAGCGACTCGTTTCCAGGTACATGCAGCAAATCGTTCGGCAGTTGGCCGCAGAAATCAAAATCACCGAAGCCCAGGTGCGCGCCGCCGTGGATCTGCTCGATGGCGGCGCCACCGTGCCCTTCATCGCGCGCTACCGCAAGGAGGCCACGGGCGGGCTGGACGACGTGCAGCTGCGCGAGCTGGACGCGCGCCTGGCCTACCTGCGCGAGCTGGACGATCGGCGCGCCGCGGTGCTCAAGGCGATTGACGAGCAGGGCAAGCTGACCGATGTTCTGCGCGCGTCCATAGCGGCCGCCGCCACCAAGCAGGAGCTGGAAGACATTTACCTGCCCTTCAAGCAAAAGCGCCGTACCAAGGGCCAGATCGCCAGGGAGTTCGGCATAGAGCCGCTGGCCGACAGACTGCTGGCCGACCCTACGCTGGACCCGCACGCCGAGGCCCAGGCCTTCTGCCAGCCCGCCACCCTGCTTGACGACGGCAAGCCGGGGCCAGACTTTTCGACGACGTTTGCCGTGCTCGACGGCGTGCGCGACATCCTGTCCGAGCGCTGGGCCGAGGATGCGGCACTGGTGCAAGGCCTGCGCGAGTGGCTGTGGGACGAGGGCCTGCTGCGCTCCAAGCTGGTCGATGGCAAGAACGCGAACGACCCCGAGGTCGCCAAGTTCCGCGACTACTTTGACTACGACGAGCCGATAGGCCGCGTGCCCAGCCACCGGGCGCTGGCGGTGTTCCGCGGCCGGGCGCTGGAGATTCTGGAGGCCAAGCTGGTGTTGCCTGAGCCGGAGGCGAACTCCACATCCCAGCCTGACCCGCGCCAGCCCAGCCTGGCTGAAGGCAAGATCGCCCTGCACCTGGGCTGGAGCCACGCCGGCCGCAAGAGCGACGACCTGCTGCGCAAATGCGTGGCCTGGACCTGGCGCGTCAAATTGAGCCTCTCGACCGAGCGCGACCTGTTCTCGCGCCTGCGCGAAGACGCCGAGAAGGTGGCCATCAAGGTCTTTGCCGACAACCTGCGCGACCTGCTTCTGGCCGCACCCGCAGGCCCCAAGGCGGTGATGGGGCTGGACCCGGGCATCCGCACCGGCGTCAAGGTGGCCGTGGTGGATGCCACCGGCAAGCTGGTCGAGACCGCCACCGTCTACCCGCACGAGCCGCGCCGCGACTGGGACGGCAGCCTGGCGACGCTGGGGCGGCTGGTGCAAAAGCATGGCGTACAGCTGATCGCGATCGGCAACGGCACGGCCAGCCGCGAGACCGACAAACTCGCCGCCGAGCTCATCAAATTAATACAAAAATCGGCCTTAACCCAAGCAGGACAAGCGCAAACAGCTATTGAAAAAATAGTGGTGAGCGAGGCCGGCGCCTCGGTCTACAGCGCCAGCGAATATGCCAGCCAAGAGATGCCCGACGTGGACGTGAGCCTGCGCGGCGCCGCCAGCATCGCCCGGCGCCTGCAGGACCCGCTGGCGGAACTCGTCAAGATCGAGCCCAAGAGCATTGGCGTGGGCCAGTACCAGCACGACGTGAACCAGAGCGAGCTGGCGCGCACCCTGGGCGCGGTGGTCGAGGACTGCGTGAACTCGGTCGGCGTGGATCTGAACACGGCCAGCGTGCCGCTCTTGTCGCGCGTCTCCGGCCTGTCGGGCAGCGTGGCCAAGGCGGTGGTGCGCTGGCGCGAGGCCAACGGCGCGTTCAGGAGCCGCAAACAGCTGATGGAGGTCAGCGGCCTGGGCGCCAAGACCTTCGAGCAGGCGGCGGGCTTTTTGCGCATTCGCGGCGGCGAGAACCCGCTGGACATGACCGGCGTGCACCCCGAGACCTATCCGGTGGTCGAGCAGATCATCGTCAAGACCGGCAAGCCCGTGGCCGATCTGATGGGCCGTGCCGACATGCTCAAGACGCTGAAGCCCGAACTGTTCGCCAATGAAAAATTTGGCGTCATCACCGTCAAGGACATCCTGGCCGAGCTGGAAAAGCCCGGCCGCGACCCGCGCCCCGACTTCCATGTGGCGCGCTTCAACGAAGGCGTGGAGGAAATCTCCGACCTCAAGGAGGGCATGGTGCTGGAGGGCACGGTGAGCAACGTGGCCCAGTTCGGCGCCTTCGTGGACCTGGGCGTGCACCAGGACGGGCTGGTGCATGTGAGCCAGCTGGCGCACAAGTTTGTCAATGACGCGCGCGAAGTGGTCAAGACCGGCCAGGTGGTCAAGGTCAAGGTGCTGGAGGTCGATGCGGCGCGCAAACGCATCAGCCTGACGATGAAACTGGACGCCGCGGCACCACGGCGCGACGGCCCGCGCGAGAACCGCTTCGAGGGCGCGGGCCGGGGCTACGCCCAGCCGCAGCGCCGCGCCGCAGACCCGGCGCCGCAAGGCGCCATGGCCTCGGCCTTTGCCAAGCTGCGGCGCTGACGGCGGTTGTGCAGCTTGGGCTCGGGCTTACTTGAGCCGGGGCTGAACGATGATCTTCACCGCCGATTCGTTGTTCTGGATCAGCGTTTCAAAACCCTGCGAGACCAGATCCTGCAACTGGATGCGCTGGGTGATGAAGGGGGTCAAGTCAATCTTGCCTTCCTCTACCAGCTTGATGGTTTCCTGGTGGTCGTTGCAGTAGGCGATGGTGCCGCGCACGTCCAGCTCCTTCATCACCACGGTGTGTACGTTGATGGTGGCCGGGTGGCTCCAGATCGAGACGATCACCACCACGCCACCTGGCTTGGTGGCAGCCACCAGTTGATCGAGCACCTTGTTGACGCTGGTGCATTCAAAGGCCACGTCGGCGCCCTGGTCGCCGGTGATCTTCATCACCTCGGCCACCACGTCCACCTGGGACGGGTCGAGGATGTGATCGGCCACGCCGGACTCGCGCGCCTTCTCCTTCCGCTTGGCGCTCAGCTCGGTGATGATGACCTTCAGGCCCTTGGCCTTCAGCACGGCCGCCAGCAGCAGCCCGATGGGGCCGCCGCCGCCCACCAGCGCCACGTCGCCGGCCTTGGCGCCGCTGCGCACATAGGCGTGGTGGCCTACTGACAGGGGCTCGATCAGCGCCGCCTGGTCCAGGGGAATGGCGTTGGAGATCGGGTGCACCCAGCGGCGCTTGACGGCAATCTTTTCAGACAGGCCGCCGCCGCGACCGCCCAGGCCGATGAAGTTCATGTTCTTGGACAGGTGGTAGCGCTCGCCCGGCCCGGTGGGCACGTCGTCGGCAATGATGTAGGGCTCGACCACCACATGCTGGCCCACCTGGATGTCGGTCACGCCTTCGCCGACGGCATAGACCACGCCCGAGAACTCATGGCCCATGGTGACGGGCGCGGACTCGCCCGATATGGGGTGCGGGTGGCCGCAGGGCGGAATGAAGATCGGCCCCTCCATGAACTCGTGCAGGTCGGTGCCGCAGATGCCGCACCAGGCGACGTCGATGCCGACGGTGCCGGGGGCCACGGTAGGCTCTGGAATGTCTTCGATGCGGATGTCGCCGCGGGCGTGGAAGCGTGCTGCTTTCATGGTTCAAGCTCCTGTGCTGGGTGGAAGATTGGGGGGCTCGGCGGCTTGCGCCACGATGCACTGCCTGGGCGCTGCCGAGTGAGAGAGGCCAGGCGCATGGCCCGAGAGTTCACGGGCCGCGTGGGCGCGCCAAGCGATGGGACATTGTCACGCCGCAGGGCTCTTCTGTCCATGCATGGCGATGGGCCGGTCACCGCCGTGGTGTGTCGTCCTCTGCAACTGTTTTGATAGCTGGATGCGCATGCACTGCAAGCGTGCCGAGCGAATTCGTCAAGTATTTGCAATGCACCTGCGTGCATAGAATGCACGCATCATTCACCTCGCCGCGCGGCGCCGCCATGTTTGCCAACCTGACTCCATTCCTGATCCATTGGGCCACGCTGGCGCTGGGCCTGTGGGTCTGCAGCCATGTGTTCAAAGGCATACGCTTCGATGGCGTTGGCGCGTTGGTCATCTCGGCGCTGCTGCTCGGCCTGGCCAACGCGGTCGTGCGGCCGCTGCTGGTGTTCTTGACGCTGCCGCTGACGCTGATCACCTTCGGCCTCTTCCTGCTGGTGATCAACGCGCTGGTGCTGATGCTGGTGGCAAAGCTGGTGAACGGCTTTTATCTGAGCGGCTTCTGGACGGCGTTCTGGGCCAGCATCTTCATGTCGCTGCTCAGCCTGGTGCTGGGCGCCTTCGTGCTGGGCGGCACGCCAGAGTTCATCATCGAAACCGGCCCCAGGGCCGGATCGACCTGGTTGTGAGGAATCAGTGGTGCCTGCTGCCGCCATAATGGCCGTTTCTTTTTGCGTCCCACCTGAGAGGCTGAGAGGAAATTCCCCGTGCCCGCTTTACACGCCAAAACACCCCCACTCTTCGTTGCAAATACTCGCCATAGCCCGAGCTATGGCTGCGTTTTGCGTCTCGATTGGCGGCGTTTTGACGCGTCCTTCGGGCACGGCCAATTTACTCTCAGCCTCTGACCTGTCATGGAGCTTCAAGCCTTGCTGGCGCAGCCCATCGCGCTGCCCAGCCTGCCACGCGCGGTGGCGCTGTTGATGAGCGAGCTGGCCCAGGCCGAGCCCAGCCTGCGGCGCCTAAACCAGTTCTTCGGCACCGATCCGGCCCTGGCCGCACGCCTGCTGCAAGAGGCCAACGCGAGCGCCTTTGGCGCGCAGCAGCAGATCAGCGGCATTCCCGAGGCCCTGGCCCTGTTGGGCGTGGCGCAGGTGCGCACGCTGGTGCGCGCGGCGCCGCTGGGCGCCTCCTCGCGCTCGGTGCCGGGCGTCAACCTGCAGCTGTTCTGGCGCTACAGCCTGAATACCGCCAAGCTGGCGCGATCCTTTGCCGGCCTGGTGCAGCAAAGCCAGATCGTGGCCTATACCGCCGGGCTGCTGCATGGCGTGGGCGAGCTGGCGCTGCACCTGGCAGACCCGGAGCGCATGCAGTCCATCAACAGCCTGATGCCGCCGCTGGATCCGCGCCGCGCCAAGCTGGAACAGCGCCTGCTGGGCTACTGCTACGCCCAGGTGAGTGCCGAGCTGGCCCGCCGCTGGCAGCTGCCCCTGGTGGTGGTGGACGCCCTGCGCCACCACCACGCACCGTTTGACAACAACGACTACGAACCCCTGGCCGGCGTGTTGCATCTGGCCGCCTGGCGCGCCCGGGCGCGCGAGGCGGGCCTGAGCGAGCGCGAGCTGGCGGTGTCCTTTCCCGGCAAGGTCGGCCTGACCCTGGGCCTGGACATCGACATGGTGCTGCAGCAGGATCCCATCGACTGGAAGGCTCGCCCGGACGCCGGCGACTAGATCTGCCACCATCGGCCGCATACCCACAAACAGGAGACTGGCATGAGCATGAAGCAGACCCTCGTCGCGCTGGCGGCGGGCATCACCTGGGCTTTGGGCGCGCAGGCGCAATGTCTGAGCGATGGTGACGTGGGCGTCATGGCCTCGCACTATGCGTCCAAGACACCGGCGCCCAACTTTCCCGCCTTGTCGGATGCCGACGGCGCCTGCACGCGCGCCAAGTTCAATGCGCTGCTGGCGTCCAGCTTTGGCAAGGTGGTGGGCTACAAGGCGGGCCTGACCAACCCGGCGGTGCAAAAGCGTTTCAACACCGACAAGCCGGTGTGGGGCAAGCTCTACGAGGGCATGATCGAGCAAAGCGGCGCCAGCGTGCCGGCCGCCTTTGGCGCGCGCCCTTTGTTCGAGGCCGACATGCTGGTGCGCGTGAAGGACGCGGCCATCAACCAGGCCAGCACGCCGTACGAGGTGCTGCAGCATATCGACCAGGTGATCCCCTTCATCGAGCTGCCCGACCTGGTGGTGCAGGCGCCGGCGCAGCTCAACGGCCCGGGCGTGGCCGCCATCAACGTGGGCGCGCGTCTGGGCGTGGCGGGCCAGCCGATTGCCGTGCCCGCGACGCGCGGCGAGCGCTATGCGCTGCTCGATGCGCTGGAGCGCATGCAGGTGCAGCTCACCAACAACCAGGGCCAGCTGCTGGCCAGCGGCAAGGGCAGCGACATCCTGGGCCAGCCGCTCAATGCCGTGGTCTGGATCGCGCAGGCGCTGCAAAAGGACGGCATCACGCTGCAGCCGGGCGACCTGATCAGCCTGGGCAGCTTCTCGCCGCTGCTGCCGCCACGCCCGGGCCTGAGCGTCACGGCCAGCTATGTCGGCCTGCCCGGCGCACAGCCCGTGCAGGTGCATTTCAAGCAATGACGAACACCGACCTCGCCGCGCAGACCCATGCGCGACTGACGCCGCAGATGCGCAGCGTGGTAGACCGCCTGGCACGCGCCGGTCGGCCTGCACTGCATACCTTGAGCCCGGCCCAGGCGCGCATCGCCTACGAGGCTGGTGCCGGCGTGCTGGAGGTGCCCAGGGCCGAGCTGCCGCGGGTCGAGGATCTGCATGTCCCCAGCCGTGATGGCGTGCAGCTGCCCGCGCGCCTGTATGCGCCCGGCACCGCGGCCGCGCTGCCGGCGCTGCTGTACCTGCATGGTGGCGGCTTCACCATTGGCAGCGTGGCCACGCATGATGTGCTGTGCCGCGAGCTGGCGCGCCTGGGCCGCTGCATGGTGCTGTCGCTCGATTACCGCCTGGCGCCCGAGCACGCCTTTCCCACCGCCAGCAACGACGCCTGGGACGCGCTCGCCTGGCTGGCCGCCAACGCCGCCCGGCTGGGTGCAGACCCCGGCCGCCTGGCCGTGGGCGGTGACAGCGCGGGCGGCACGTTGGCGGCCGTGAACGCCATCCTGGCGCGCGACGCGGGCCTGCCGCTGGCGCTGCAGCTGCTCATCTACCCAGGCACCACGGCGCACCAGGACACGCTGTCGCATACCGAGTTCGCGCACGGCCCGATACTCGACCGCGCCGCCATAGGCTGGTTCTTCGACCAGTACATTCCCAGCCGCGCCGAGCGCGAGGACTGGCGCTTTGCCCCGCTGCTGGCGCCCGATGTGGACGGCGTGGCACCGGCCTGGATAGGCCTGGCCGAATGCGACCCGCTGGTGGACGAGGGCGTCGAATATGGCGACAAGCTGCGCGCCGCCGGCGTGGCCGTGGATCTCGAGATCTACCGCGGCGTGACGCACGAATTCATCAAGATGGGCCGCGCCATTGCCGAGGCACGGCGCGCCCACCAGGACGCGGCGCGCGCACTGCGCGCCGCCTTTGGCATCGACGGAGGCTAAGCCCATGCAACGCCAGGACTTCCGCTGTTTTCACCGCCTGCGCGTGCGCTGGGCCGAGGTGGACATCCAGAAAATCGTCTTCAACGCCCATTACCTGACCTATGCCGACTGCGCCATGACCGACTACTGGCGCGCCCTGGCCCTGCCTTACGAGAGCGGCATGCAGGCCCTGGGCGGCGAGGTGTATTTGAAGAAGGCCAGCGTCGAATACCACGCCTCGGCGCGCCTGGACGACCTGCTGGACGTGGGCATGCGCTGCGCGCGCGTGGGCCATACCTCGCTGCTGTTCGAATGCGCCATGTTCGCCGGCGACCGGCTGCTGGCCACGGTGGAGCTGGTCTACGTGTTTGCCGACCCGGCCACGCAGACCAAGCGCCCCGTACCGCCCGCGCTGCGCGCCATGATCGAGCACTATGAGGCCGGTGGCGAGATGGTGGAACTGCGCGTGGGCGACTGGGCCACGCTGGGCGCCGATGCCACGGCACTGCGCATGGCGGTGTTCGTGCAGGAGCAGGGCATAGACCCGGCCATCGAGCTGGATGACCACGACGCCACGGCCGTGCATGCCGTGGCCTATAACCGCCTGGCCCAGCCCGTGGCCACCGGCCGCCTGTTGTACGAGGCACCGGGCGACGCGCGCATAGGCCGCATGGCCGTCGATCGCGTGGTGCGCGGCCAGCGCTGGGGCCGCGCGGTGCTCGATGCTCTGGTGCGGGCCGCACAGGCGCGCGGCGACGCCCAGGTGACGCTGCACGCGCAGTGCAGCGCCGAAGGCTTTTACCGCCGCGCCGGCTTTGTGCCCGTGGGCGCGGTGTTCGAGGAGGCGGGCATAGCCCACATCACCATGCGGCGCACGCTTGCTTAGCTATTTTATTGATAGCTGTTTGCGCTTATTTGGTAAGCGCCAAAGCCTTTTTTGGCTTGAAACCTGCAGGGTGGACGAGTGGATTTACTTGAGCAGCTCCTGCACCTGGTCGAGCGCCGCCTTGGCGCATTGCTCGTCCAGATGGCCGCCAGGGGCGCCGCCGATGCCCACGGCGCCTATCACCTCATTGCCCGCCTTGACCGGCAGGCCGCCGCCCAGCAGCAGATAGCCTGGAATCTGGCCCAGGTTGGCCGCGCCAGGGTTCTTTTGCGAGGTTTCCATGATGGCGCTGGTGGCGTTCTTGGCCGATGCCGAGGTGTAGGCCTTCAGGCGGCTGGCCTCCAGGGTGTGCGGGCCGGCGTTGTCGGCGCGCAGCTGCGCGCGCACCTGGCCGGCGCGATCGACCACGGTGGCCGTCACCGCGTAGCCATTGGCGGCGCAGGTGGCAACGCTGTGCGTGGCGATCTGGCTGGCGAGGTCCAGCGACATGTTTTTCTCGCTGCGCACGGCCTGGGCGTTGGCGGCGCCGGCGATGACGGCGGTGGCGAGCAGGGCGAAGGTCTTGGCTTGCATGGCGGGGCTTTCTCGGGTGGGTTGAACAAGGCTGCAGCGGCGCTGCAGGCATGGGTGCAACTGTAGAAAATCCCCCGCCGGCGCGCCATTCGCACGGCTACGCTGGGCACTACGTAGTTCTACGCGGCGGGCGGCGCGTCCATTTCCGCCAGGCTGGCGTAGCGGCGCACGAGGTGCGCCAGGCTGGGCACCTGCAGCTTGGCGAACAGGTTGGCGCGGTGCACCTCCACGGTGCGTGGCGACAGCTCCAGCACCCGCGCCATGTCCTTGTTCGACAGGCCCTGCACGATCAGCGCCAGCACCTGGCGCTCGCGCGGCGAGAGTTCGGCAAAGCGCTGCTGGGCATCGCGATCCGCCTGGCGCTGCTGGCGCGCGCGCACATGCTGGCGCACGGCAGCCTGCAGGGTCTCCAGCAGCAGTTCGTCGTCCACCGGCTTTTCCAGAAACTCCGCTGCGCCGGCCTTGAACGCACGCCGGCACATGTCCACCGTGCCGTGGCCAGTCAGCAGGACGATGGGGTGATCCACCCCTTGCTCCACCAGCTGCGCCAGCAGCGCCAGGCCACCGATGCCGGGCATGCGCACGTCGAGCACAACGGCGCCTATGCCCTGGCGGTCGAACTGCGTGCTGAAGGCCAGGGGGTCGGCCCAGGTCTGCACGCGCAGGCCTATGGTGGAGATGAGCAGGGCCAGGCTGTTGCGCACGGCGTCGTCATCGTCCACCAGGTGGATCAGCGGGGAGAGGTCGGCGTTGGCGGCGGTCATCTTGTGTTGTGTACCGGCAGACGCAGGGCAAAGCAGGCGCCGGGGCCGGCATCGTGCAGCTGCAGGCTGGCGCCCATGGCCTCGGCCAGGCTTTGGGAAAGTGTCAGGCCCAGGCCCAGGCCGCGATCGCGGCCGGTGGCAAAGGGGGTGAACAGGCGGGGCCGCATGTCGGGGGCAATGCCGGGGCCGCTGTCGCGCACCGTGAGCAGCAGCTGTGCGCCCTGGTGCGTGAGCGTGATCCACAGCTGGCGTTCGCCCACGGGCGTGGTGTCCATCGCCTGCAGCGCGTTGGTCAGCAGGTTGTGCAGGATTTGTTGCAACGCCACCGCATCGGCACGGGCCGCAGGCAGGCCGGGGGCGAACTGCGGGTGCAGATGTACCTTGTGGGCGGACAGCTGCGGTTCGAGCAGGTGCAGCGCATCGATGACGGCCTGGGGCAGGTCGATGGCGCTGCTCTGCATGGCTGCGTCGGGGCGCTCGACCAGGCGGCGCAGCCTGGTCACCACATCCGATGCGCGCCGCGCCTGCGCCACCACCTGCGCCAGGGCCTGGCGCAGCAGCGGCATGTCGGGCGCGTCCTCGGCCAGCAGGCGCTGCGCGGCCTGGCTGCTGGCAAGCACCGCCGTGAGTGGCTGGTTGAGCTCGTGCGCCATGCCGGCGGCAAGCTCGCCCAGGGTGTTCAAGCGCGCCACCTGGCCCAGCTGCAGCAGCTGCTCGGCGCGCCGGCGCGCCACGCGTTGGCGCAGCAGCTGGCGCAGCGCCGTGAGCAGGGCGGCGCTGCCCGCCAACCAGCCCAGCATGCTGCCCCACGGCAGCATGGCCGCGCGCACCGCCTGCTGCATGTGCAGCACAAGGGGCTGGCTTGTGGCGGCCAGCGTTTTTGCGCTCTGCCACTGCCAGCGTGCAGCGTTTTCCGCGGCGCCCTGGATGGTGTAGCGTTGACCATCGAGCGCGAGCCAGGCGTGCACCGGGCTGCCGGGCGACAGCGGCCAGTCGTCGGCCAGGGCCGTGGTGCGCAGATCCAGGCGCAGGGCAAAGCTGGCTGGTGTTGCGGCCTGCACCAGGTAGAGCTGGCCACCGGTCAGATTGCTCGGAGCCAGCACGGCGTGGCCGCTGGCGCGGGATTGTGCGAGTGCCGCATCCATGCCCGGCGGCCAGCCAGCAGGCCAGGCGGGCGCGCCATGGTCATGGCGCAGCACTTCGCGCACCTGTGGGTAGGGGCGGGTGAGGGCGCTCCAGGGGGCCGGCTCGGTGGCGCGGCTTTCAGGTTGCAGCAAAACCAGCGTGGCCAGGATGGCCTCGTGCTGCACCATGCGCTGGCTGAGCACGCGGTGGGCAATGCGCGCGTCGGTGTCAAAACTGTCATGCAGTTGCTGCAGGCGCTGTTGCGCCAGCCAGACGCAGCCGGCTGCGCCCAGCACCAGCCAGGCCAGCCACCAGGGCGCCATGCGTCGCAATCCGTTCATGGGTAAATTCTGGCACGCGGCTTCACGGCACCGGCGGCTGCATCACGCGCTCGTACTGCGTGGGTGCCAGGCGCGCCACCAGCACGGCCACCAGCAGCGCCATGGCGCACTGCAGCCACCAGCCACCGGAGAACCCGCCGCCGCCCTGGTGCAGCCGCGCCATCAGCCAGGGCGGCAGGGCCGAGAGCAGAAAGCCGCCGCCCTGCATGAGCGCGTTCAACGCGCCGGCCTGCAGCGGCGCGCGCAAATGGTCCAGTGCCACCAGCATGAAGAAGGTGAAGCAGCCGCCCAGGCCCACGCCCAGCACGATGGCCGTGGCCAGTGGCGCGGCAAGAGGTGCCATGGCCAGCAGCGCAAAGCCCAGCGCCTGGCAGCCCAGGGTGAACCATAGCCAGGGCCGGCGGTCTGGCCCGCCGCGCGCGGCCAGCACCGGCAGCAGCAGGGCCGCTGCCGCCTGAGCGATCGACAGCAGGGCGACCAGCGTGCCGCTCTGCGCGGCGCTCCAGCCCAGCTCCTGGTAGTGGGGCGCCAGCCACGCAATCATGCTGGCGTAGCCGCCGTTCATCAGGCCAAAGGCCAGCATCAGATACCAGGTGCGCGGGCGGCGCAGCAGCCAGGCGCTGGCGCCACGCTGCGTGGCGCCGGCCGCGGGCGTCGCCATGCGGCCCAGCTGCCACCAGGCCAGCGCCAGCGCCGCCAGCACCGGCAGCGTCCACAGCGCCAGGGCGCCGCTCCAGCCCAGGCCCCACTGCAGCGCCAGTGGTGACAGCTGCGCGCCTAAAGCGCCGCCGCCCATGAGGGAGGCCGAGTACACGCCCATCATCGGTGCCACGTGGCGTGGCGTGTGCAGCTTGATCAGGCCCGGCAGCGTGCCCTGTACCAGCGCCACGCCCACGCCGCACAGCGCGGCGGTGGCCAGCAGCCAGGCGGGCACCAGGCGCAGCGCGCAACCCAGGGCCAGCAGCGTGAGCGCCAGCGCCAGTGTGGGTCGTGCGCCCAGGCGGGGCAGTAGCGCAGGCGCCAGCCAGGTGCCCGCGCCCATCAGGGCCATGGGCAGCAGCGTGAGCCAGGCCAGCGCCTGCAGTCCCAGCCCGGTGTGCGCCTGTATGGTCGGCGTGAGCGGCCCGATGGCGGTGAGAAAGGGCCGCAGGTTCAGCGTGACCAGCACCACCGTGGCCAGCCAGGCCAGCGCGATGCGAGGGCGCTCAGCCACGGCGGCGTTGCAGCCTGAACGCGCTCAAATGTCTTCCAGCAGCGCGTAGGGCAGGGGCAGCAGCGTCAGCGGCACGCCCTGCGCGGCGCCCACCTGCAGCGCCCCGGCAGTGGCGGCAATCTGCAGCGACACCAGCGCATCCACGCCGCCACCGGGCGCAGCGGCAGCCTGCACCACCAGGCCCACGGGCTGCTCGGCGTCATCCTGTGCAAACACCTCGGCACCGACGGCGACCGGGGCCGGCGCATGGGCCAGGTAGGCGCGGCGCTTGAGCGTGCCACGGAACTGGCTGCGCGCCACCACCTCCTGGCCGGGGTAGCAGCCCTTCTTGAAGTTCACGCCACCCACCGATTCGTAGTTCAGCATCTGCGGCACGAAGGCCTCGACCACCGGGGCGGTCAGCGTGGCGACGCCGCTCCTCACCTCGCTCCACAGCCACAGCGCCTCGCTGGTCGGCGCGCCGGCGGGTGCGGGGCTGGCGGCGGGCGCCAGCCACAGCGCGCGCGGCTGGCCGTCGGCGGGGTACAGGCGCACCACGCTGGCGTCGCCCAGGTCGGCCTTGGCCCAGGGCTCGTCGCCCTCGGGCAGCGCGGCGCGCGCGGCGTCACCCAGCAGGCCGTAGAGGGCGTAGTCGCCGCTGGCATCGCTCAGGCGCGCCTTGGCGCGCAGCACGAACATGGACAGGCGCTTGAGCGTGGGCGCCAGCAGGTCGCGTGCGCAGACCAGCAGCACCTCGGCATCGCTGCGCTTGAAGGCGATGCAGCTGGCGAGCATGCGGCCCTTGGCCGTCAGCAGGGCGGCCAACCGTGCGTGCTGCTCGTCCAGCAGGGCAAAGTCCTGGGTCAGCTGGCCGTGGAGGAATTTGGCGGCGTCTTCACCGGCTACGCGGATCACGCCAAGATGGTTCAGGGGGGTCACGCCGTCCCGGGGCAGGGTGGACGGCGCTGGCTGCTTGTCGTTCATGCGCTGAATTATGATGCCCGGTTGTCTCTCTTACGGGCTGCAGGGTTGTGCGTCGTTTTCTCGTTTTGCTGGTGCTCATTGCCGTGATCGTTGGCGCCGCGGCCGCGTGGTGGCTGCAGGCGCCCCTGACACTGGCCGCGAACCAGTCGCTGGAGCTGGAGATAGAGCCCGGCACCACGCCGCGCGCCGTGGCCCGCGCCGTGGTTCAGGCCGGGGTGCAGACCGATGCCCGCCTGCTGTATTGGTGGTTTCGCCTGTCGGGCAAGGATCGCGGCATCAAGGCCGGCAATTACGAAATCCCCCAGGGCACCAGCCCCTATGAGTTGCTGCAGAAACTGGTGCGAGGCGAGGAAGCGCTGCGCGCCGTGACCCTGGTGGAGGGCTGGAACTTCCGCCAGCTGCGCCAGGCCCTGGCACGCGCCGAGCAGCTCAAACCCGAGACCGCGGATTGGAGCGATGCCGACATCATGGCCCGCCTTGGGCATGCTGGCTTGGCCGCAGAGGGCCGTTTCTTTCCCGATACCTACACCTACGCCAAGGGCAGCAGCGATCTGGCCGTGCTCCGCCGCGCCCTGCATGCCATGGACAGACGTCTGGAAGCCGCCTGGGCGCAGCGCGCGCCGGATACGCCGCTCAAGTCTGCCGACCAGGCGCTGATCCTGGCCAGCATTGTCGAGAAGGAAACTGGCCGTGCCGAGGACCGCGCCCAGATCGCCGGCGTGTTCACCAACCGCCTGCGTGTGGGCATGCTGCTGCAGACCGACCCCACGGTGATCTACGGCCTGGGCGAAAAATTTGACGGCAACCTGCGCCGGCGCGACCTGCAGGCCGACACACCCTACAACACCTACACCCGCGCCGGCCTGCCGCCCACCCCGATCGCCATGCCGGGCCGCGCCGCGCTGCTGGCCGCCGTGCAGCCGGCGCAAACCAGGGCGCTGTACTTTGTGGCGCGCGGCGACGGTTCCAGTCACTTCAGCGAATCGCTGGACGAGCACAACCGCGCCGTCAATCGCTACCAACGCGGGCAGAAATAAATGCAAGGCCTGTTCATCACCTTCGAGGGCATAGACGGCGCGGGCAAGTCCTCGCATATCGACACCCTGGCACAGGCCCTGCGCGCCGCCGGGCGCCAAGTGACGCTCACGCGTGAACCGGGTGGCACGCCGCTGGCCGAGAAGCTGCGCGCCATGCTGCTGCACGATGCCATGGACGCGTTGACCGAGACGCTGCTGGTGTTTGCCGCGCGGCGCGACCATCTGCGCGTGGTGATAGAGCCGGCGCTGGCGCGCGGCGACGTGGTGCTGTGCGACCGCTTCACCGACGCCACCTTTGCCTACCAGGGGGTAGGGCGCGGCTTTGATCTGCAGGTGCTCTCTTATATGGAGCGCCTTGCGCAGACGGGTATTGCCCTAGAGCCCGATTTGATGCGAAACCCGGATCTGACCCTGTGGTTCGACGTACCGCCCGAGGTGGCGGCCGAGCGCCTGGCCGCCGCGCGCACCCCCGATCGCTTCGAGGCCGAGGGCGTGGAGTTTTTCACCCGCGTGGCGCGCGGCTATGCCGATCGTGCCGCCGGCGCCACGCAGCGCTTTGCCCGCCTGGACGGCGCCCAGCCGCGCGCGAAGGTCGCCGCCCAGATGCTGGCCGCCGTGGCCGCGCGTGGTTGGCTGCAGGGGGCCACGCCATGACGGCGGTCGCGCCCTGGATTGCCGCGCAGCGCACACAGCTCTTGGCCCAGCGCGGCCATGCCTGGCTGCTGCAGGGGCCCTCGGGCCTGGGCCAGTACCAGCTGGCGCTGGAGCTGGTGCGCGCCTGGCTGTGCGAGGCGCCCACCGAGCAGGGCGCCTGTGGCCAGTGCGCCAGCTGCCACGGCATAGCGGTGCACACCCATGCCGACCTGTGCGTGCTCATGCCCGAGACGCAGATGCTGGCCCTGGGCTGGCCCCTGCCCGAGAAGGCCCAGGCCGAGATCGAGGACAAGAAGCGCAAGCCCAGCCGCGAGATCCGTGTCGAGGCCATGCGCGACGCCGTCGAGTTTGCCCAGCGCACCAGCGGGCGCGGGCGCGGCAAGGCGGTGCTGGTGTTTCCGGCCGAGCAGATGAACCATGTCACGGCCAACGCGCTGCTGAAGACGCTGGAGGAGCCGCCCGGTGACGTGCGCTTTGTGCTCGCCACCGAGGCCGCGCACGAGCTGCTGCCCACCATACGCAGCCGCTGCCTGGGCCACACCATGCTCTGGCCCCGGGCCGACGTGGCGCAGGCCTGGCTGGTGGAGCAGGGCGTGACGCCGGATGCGGCTCAGGCACTGCTGCGCGCCGCCGGTGGCCGGCCCGACGACGTGCTGGCCCTGCACCGCGCCGGCCGCAGCCCCCAGGCCTGGGCGCTGATCCCCAGGGCCATGGCGCGCGGTGAGGTGGCGGCCCTGGCCGACCTGGAACCGGCCCAGGCCGTGGATGCGCTGCAAAAGCTCTGCCACGATCTGCTGGCCAGCCGCGTGGGCGCACAGCCGCGCTACTTTGCCGCAGCCGACCTGCCGCAGGCGCCGGGCGTGGGCCCACTCACGCGCTGGTCGCGCGCCCTGATGCAGGAGGCGCGCACGGCCGATCACCCCTTCAACGCCGGCCTGATGCTGGAGTCGCTTGTAGCGCAGGCGAAGAGCACACTAAACTCTCGCCGTTGAACGACCAAAGCCACCCATGAGCAGTCCCTCCACAGCGCCGCGCCCCAGCGTCATGCAGCTGAACATCAAGGAAAAGGCCGCGCTGTACGCGGCCTACATCCCGTTCTTCGAGGAAGGCGGCATCTTCGTGCCCACGCCGCGCGAGTACAAGCTGGGCGACGATGTCTACGTGCTGCTGACGCTACCCGATGACCCGCAGCGCTACCCCGTGGCCGGCCGTGTGGCCTGGGTGACCCCCGCACGCGCGGCCGGCAACCGCACGCAGGGCGTGGGCATCCAGTTCCCCAAGGACGAAAAATCGCGCCAGCTCAAGCACAAGATCGAGGAAATCCTGGGCACCGCCCTGGCCTCGGACAAGCCCACGCAGACCATTTGAGCTTTACCCGCTCAACCGCCGACCGCGCGCCGGTCGGCGTTTTTGTTTCTCTACCACTATGTTTGTCGATTCTCACTGTCACCTGAACTTTCCCGAGCTGATCGACCAGCTGCCGCAGATCCGCCAGGCCATGGCTGCGGCCCAGGTTGATCGCGCGCTGTGCATTTGCACCACGATGGAGGAATTTGCCGCCGTGCATGGCCTGGCCACCCGCTACGACAATTTCTGGGCCACCGTGGGCGTGCATCCCGACACCGAGCACATGACGGAGCCGTCCGTGCAAGACCTGGTCGAGCGCGCCGCGCTGCCGCGCGTGGTGGCCATTGGCGAGACCGGGCTGGACTACTACGGTATGGAGGACCGCAAGGGCGGACGCAGCATTGCCGACCTGGATTGGCAGCGCGAGCGTTTTCGCACCCATATCCGCGCGGCGCGGTTGACGGGCAAGCCCTTGGTGATCCACACCCGCAGCGCATCCGAGGACACGTTGGCCATCCTGCGCGAGGAAGGCGAGGACGGCGGCGCGGGCAGCGCCGGCGGGGTATTCCACTGCTTCACCGAGAGCGCCCAGGTGGCGCGCGCGGCGCTGGACATGGGTTTCTACGTCTCCTTCTCGGGCATCATCACCTTCAAGAGCGCGCAAGACCTGCGCGATGTGGCGGCCTTCGTGCCCATGGACAGGCTGCTGATCGAAACCGACAGCCCCTACCTGGCGCCCGTGCCCTACCGCGGCAAGACCAACAACCCGTCCTACGTGCCCTTCGTGGCCCGGCAGATCGCGGCCGTGAAGGGGCTGGCCGTGGAGCAGGTGGCCGAGGCCACCAGCCGCAATTTTGAACAGCTGTTCTTGCAAGGAGCCGCCGCATGACGCGCCGCCGCACCACCCTGGCCTGGCTGGCATGGGCCGCCACGGTTCCCGTCTCGGGCTGCGCCCATGCGGGTGCCTACGAGGATTTCTTCAAGGCCATAGAGCTGGACAACGGCGCCGCCGTCAGCGATCTGCTCAAACGCGGCTTCGACCCGAATGCGCGCGACCCCAAGGGCCAGCCGGCGCTGGTGCTGGCGCTGCATGACGATTCACGCAAGGCCGCCGCGGCCCTGATCGGCGCCAGGGGCCTGAAGGTGGAGGAGCGCAACGCCAAGGATGAAAGCGCCCTGATGCTGGCCGCGCTGCGCGGCAACCTGCCGGCGGCGCGCGCCCTGATCAAACTCGACGCCGACGTCAACAAGACCGGCTGGACGCCGCTGCACTACGCCGCCTCGGGCACCACGCAGGACGCCAAGGCCATGGTGGCATTGCTGCTGGAAGAAAACGCCTACATCGACGCCGCCTCGCCCAACGGCACCACGCCGTTGATGATGGCCGTGCGCTACGGCCCGGGCGATGTGGCGCGGCTCTTGGTGCAGGAGGGCGCCGACCCGACGCTGAAGAACGAACTGGGCCTGACGGCGCTGGACTTTGCCCGCCAGGCCGACCGCGCCGACATGGTGGAGCTGATCGCCCAGGCCGTGCGCCGGCGCCAGCCCAGTGCAGGCAAATGGTAATGCTATAAAAATAATTGCTATCTGCGCTTGATACACAAGCGTTAAGGCGGTATTTTGCTGTTGAATTGGTGATGGAGAACTCCTGCGAAAGCGGCTGGCATGGGGTTCACGAAGATTCTTTTAAATGCGAACGATTTGCATTTAGAATGAATTCTCCAACCACACACCGGAGGATCGCATGGAGTACTCGCCTTCTTCATCCAGCTGCCAGCATGCCTTGCTGGCGCGCAGCCCGCTCGGTCATGTGACCGTCTGCCCGGATTGCGCCGTGGTGCATCTGTCGCTCAACTGCGTCTCCGTGCGGCTGGAGGTGGAAGCCTTCGCCGCCCTGGCCGAGATGCTGAATCGGGCCCAGGAATGCCTGCATGGCAGCCGCCCAGCGCAGGGCCTCGGCCATGGCGGCCAGGCGTGCGCGGTGCACTGAAGAGCGGGTCTGCGCACCATGGACAGGCTGCAGCAACAGGCCGGGTCGGCGCTGCGGGCCGACGTTGCCCATGTCGATGGTCTGGCCGGCGAGCATGGGGTCTTGTCTCGCGAGCTGGGCAGGGTGCAGGAGCGCTGCTCCCGGGTCATCGCCGAGCAGTCGGTCGAGATCGAACGGCTCAAGGCCCAGCTGCTGCGCCAGCGCGCCGTGGCGATCGCCAAGGATACGCGGATTGCCTTCCTGGCGCAGGATCTGGAGCGGCTCAAGGCGTCGCTGCCGGAGTATGCAAACACCATGAAACTGCGCGAGAAGCTGGAGCAGCTCGGCGCCCGGCAGGCCGATCTGGACGCGCAGAATGCAAGGCTGCGCCGGCAGCTGGCTGAAGCGCAGCATATGCTGGGCCAGCATGCGACCGGGGGCAGGCCCGATCCGGTCGCGCAGCATCACGGCGACGCGCCCAGGGCCATCCCGGTGACCGTTCACTCAAGGAAAAAAACCATTTTGTGCGTGGGTGGCCGCAACGGCCATATGTCCAGCTACCGGGATGCCGTGGAGAAGGCAGGCGGCCATTTTGCGCACCACGACGGCGCTCTGGAGGATAGGCAAGGGACGCTGGACGCGGTGCTTGCCGCGGCCGATCTGGTCATCTGCCAAACCGCCTGCATCAGCCACAACGCCTATTGGCGCGTCAAGGATTTTTGCCAGCGCACCGGCAAGCAATGCGTGTTCGTGGAGAACCCCAGCACCTCTTTGTTGACCCGCAAGCTGCAACAAATCGCCGCCGATGAGGTTGCTGCAAAGCCGGTTGCCAGCTCCCGCTGGTGACCGGCCTGAGGGCGTCATTTGCCCGCGCCGCTGCCTGCAATGCGCCGCGCATAGGCCGCCAGCACGATGCGCTCGGAGTGCACCAGGTAGTCGCCCAGCGCGGCCGCAGCCTCTTGGGGGTGGCCGGCTTCGAACAGGTCGATGATCTTCACGTTGCTGTCCACATAGGGTGCGTGCAGAAACTCCGGGTCGTCCAGCAGCCCGAAGGCCAGGCGCAGCTCGGCCAGCAGGTGGGTGAACATGTCGTTCAGCCGCTCGCTGTCGGCCAGCGCCACGATGGCCTTGTGGAACTCCATGTTGGCCGTGCCCACGCCGCGCCAGTCGCCGGCCTCGCGCCAGCGCAGGGCCGCGTCCACGGCCTGGCGCATTTGCTTCCTGGCCGGGTGGCGTGGGTAGGCCTGGGCCAGGGACTGGCATTCAACGAGCCGGCGCACGCGGTAGATGTCGATGATGGCCGCAATGCTGGGCACGGCCACCGACACGCCGCGGTTGGGCTCGTGCTTGAGCAGCCCCTCCTTGGTCAGCATGCGAAAGGCTTCGCGCAGCGTGTTGCGCGAGATCTCCAGGCTGTCGCTCAGGGCCGCTTCGGACAGGCGCTGTCCCGGGGCGAATTCACCATGCACGATTTTCTCGCGCACCTGCTCCGCAATGCGGTCGGAGAGGTTTTGTTGCGGGTCGGCGGCACTCGTCATGGGCTGGGCGGGCTGGTGTTGAGGCAGCAAGTGTAGCCAGCACCCGCATGCCCGTTTGCCGCATGGCGGCAGCGCTGCGGGGGTGATCTCAGGGTTTTTCAGGATGCAAATTGCCACTCATTTGATGAATCATTGTTGAACAATTTAAGTTGAATGGTTCTGCGATCCTGCGGTGCTTGTGGGCTGTAGGACAGGTTCCGCAGCGTCGGGGCGCTGCTTGCTTTTTGCCCGCGGAAGTTTGTAAATGCGATCTGCGCATGGGCGCCGCAGCGCAGCCCCGTGGGATTTGCCTTCACTTGTTTGTTTTCAACTGTCAATCCAAGGAGTCACCTCATGAAACGCATTCTTCTGTCGGTTGCCTGCCTGGCCGCGGCTGCTTCCCAGGCACAGGTGAAGTGGGATCTGCCCACGGGCTACGCGGCCAACACCTTCCAGACGCAGAACAACCAGCAGTTCGCCAAGGAGGTGGACGAGCTCACCGGCGGCAAGCTCAAGATCACGCTGCACCCGGGCGGCTCGCTGTACAAGGCCAACGAGATCAAGCGTGCGGTGCAGACCGGCCAGGTTCCGGCGGCGGAGTTCATCCTCTCCGGCGCCGCGAATGAGAACCCGCTGTACGGCGTGGACTCCGTGCCCTTCCTGGCCAGCTCGTACGCCGATGCCTGGCGCCTGTACCAGGCGGCCAAGCCGGCGCAGGAGAAGCTGCTGGCCTCGCAGGGCATGAAGCTGCTCTACAGCGTGCCGTGGCCGGGCCAGTCGCTGTACTCCAACAAGCCGGTGCAGTCGCCTGCCGACCTGGTGGGCACCAAGATGCGCGCCTACAACCCGACCTCCACACGCATCGCCCAGCTGCTCAAGGCGCAGCCGGTCACCATCCAGCTGTCCGAGCTCGGGCAGGCGCTGGCCACGAACACGGTGAACAACTTCCTTACCTCCAGCGCCAGCGGCGTGGAGAGCAAGCTGTACGAGCAGATCAAGTACTTCTACCCGGTGAACGCCTGGCTGCCGCGCAATGCCACGGTGGTCAACAAGAAGGCCTTCGACAGCCTGGACAAGGGCCTGCAGGATGCCGTGCTGAAGGCCGCAGCCACGGCTGAGAAGCGCGGCTGGGAGAGCAGCGAGCGCCTGGACAAGGAGTTCCTGAAGGAGCTGGCCGCCAAGGGCATGACCATTGCCGAGCCGTCTGACGCGCTGAAGAAGGAGTTCGCCCGCATCGGCACCGTCATGACCGAGGAATGGGTGAAGGCCGCCGGCGCCGAGGGCAAGGCCATTGTGGACGCTTACAACACGCGTTGACTTCCTGTGTCGGGAGGCAGGGCGCGTAGTACGCCGGCCCTGGCTCCCATTTCCATCCCTGTTCGGAGCCCGCCATGGATCAGCTCTTCCGACCTTTGTACCGCCTGCTCATAGCGCTCGCCTGCCTTTCCATGGTGGCTGCGTTCGTGATCGTCATGCTCGGCATCCTGGCGCGCCAGGTGACGTTCATCGACATCCAGGGGCTGGATGCCTATGCCGGCTACGCCATTGCCGCCACGCTGTTCTTTGCCTTGCCCACGGCGCTGATGCATGGCGACCATATCCGCGTCACGCTGCTGCTTGACCGTATGGGCAGCCGTACCCGTGCGGCTTTTGAGTGGGCCATGCTGATTGCGGGCCTGGGCCTGGCGCTCTATCTGGCCTGGTTTGCCGCGCGCGCCGTGTGGCTGTCCTACATCACGCACGACGTCTCACCCGCGGCCGACGCCACGCCGCTGTGGATTCCGCAGCTGTGCATGGCGATTGGCTGTGCGGCCTTTGCGCTGGCGTTTCTGGATGCCATCGTGGCGCGCTGGCGCGGGCGTGAATGGTTCATTGCCGGCCCGGGCTCGGTGGCCGAATAAAGGAGAACAACATGGACATGATGGCTGCACTGGTGCTGATCATTGCGCTGTTCGCGGTGCTCGGCGCGGGCATGTGGATCGGCCTGGGCCTGCTGGCCGTGGGACTCATCGGCATGGGGCTGTTCACCAGCCGCCCGGTGGGCGACAGCATGATGCTGACGATCTGGGGCGCCAGCTCGGCCTGGACGCTGACGGCGCTGCCGCTGTTTCTGTGGATGGGCGAGATTCTGTTTCGCAGCAAGCTATCGGACAGCATGTTCCGCGGCCTGGCGCCGTGGATGGACAAACTGCCAGGGCGCCTGCTGCACACCAACGTGGTCGGCTGCACCATCTTTGCCGCCATCTCCGGCTCTTCGGCCGCCACCTGCGCCACCATCGGCAAGATGACCCTGCCCGAGCTGAAAAAGCGCGGCTACCCCGACGCCATGGCCGTGGGCACGCTGGCGGGCTCGGCCACGCTGGGGCTGCTGATTCCGCCCTCCATCATGATGATCGTCTATGGCGTGGCGGCGAACGTGTCGATTGCCAAGCTGTTCCTGGCCGGCGTGTTCCCGGGGCTGCTGCTGGCCGGACTGTTCATGGCCTATATCGCTACCTGGGCGCTGTTCAACCGGGACAAGGTGCCGGCGTCGGACATGTCCATGGGCTTCATGCAGAAGATCTACGAATCCCGCTTTCTCATACCGGCGGTGATCCTGATTGGCCTGGTGCTCGGCGGCATCTATAGCGGCGTGGCAACCGCCACCGAGGCCGCTGCCCTGGGCGTGGCCGGCGCGCTGGGCCTGGCAGCCATTGAGGGGTCGCTGACCTGGCAGAAGTTCACCGAGGGCCTGGTCGCCGCCTGCCGCGTGTACTGCATGATCGGCCTGATCCTGGCCGGGGCGGCCTTCCTCACGCTGGCCATGGGCTTCATCGGCCTGCCGCGCCACCTGGCCGAATGGATAGGTTCGCTGCACCTGTCGCCGTTTGCCCTCTTGATGATGCTGACGGTGTTCTTCATCGTGCTGGGCTGCTTTCTGGACGGCATCTCCATGGTGGTGCTGACGATTGCCGTGCTGCTGCCCACGGTCGAGGCGGCGGGCTATGACCTGATCTGGTTCGGCATCTTCATCGTGCTGGTGGTGGAGATGGCGCAGATCACGCCGCCCGTGGGGCTGAACCTGTTCGTCATCCAGGGCCTGACCAAGCGTGACATAGGCTGGATCGCCCGCGTGGCCGCGCCCATGTTCTTCGTCATGCTGGCCGCCGTGATCATGCTCTATGTCTGGCCGCAGATCGTGCTCTGGCTGCCTTCGCACATGTAAGGGAGTGCGCCATGTCCGTGATCGACCTGAACAGCGACCTGGGCGAGAGCCTGGGCGCCTGGAGCATGGGCGACGACGCCGCCATGCTCGACATCGTCAGCAGCGCCAACGTGGCCTGCGGCTTTCATGCGGGCGACCCGGCCGGCATCCTGGCCACGCTCCGGGCCGCAAAGGCGCGCGGCGTGGCCGTGGGCGCGCATGTGGCCTATCCGGATCTGATCGGCTTTGGCCGGCGCAACATGGATGTGGCCAGCCCCGACCTGGTGGCCGACGTGATCTACCAGATCGGCGCCCTGCAGGGCCTGGCGCAGGCGGCCGGCACGCGCATCGCCTACGTCAAGCCCCATGGCGCGCTGTACAACACCATTGCGCACGACGAGCGCCAGGCGCGCGACGTGATTGCCGCCATCCGCGCCGTCGATGCCGGCCTGGCACTGGTGGTGCTGGCGGCCTCGCCGCTGGTGCAATGGGCGCGGGACGCCGGCCTGCGCGTGATCGCCGAGGCCTTTGCCGATCGTGGCTACACGCCCCAGGGCACGCTGGTGTCGCGCCGCGACAAGGGCGCCGTGCTGCACGACAGCGCCCTGGTGGCCCGGCGCATGCTGCGCCTGGTGAAAGACGGCGTGGTCGAGGCCATCGATGGCAGCCTGGTGCACCTGGGCGCCCAGTCCATCTGTGTGCACGGCGACAGCCCTGGCGCCGTGGAGATGGCGCGCGCCGTGCGCAAGGCGCTGGAGGCGGACGGCGTTGCCGTGCGGCCATTTGTTTGACGGCTGATTGACGGGAGCCAGCACCATGACGAACAACCCATTGCAACAGGTCCACACCCCTGCTCAGGCCGCCGCTCGCCAGGCGCGCGCGGCCTACCGCGCCGGCCTGAAGCAGCCCACGGCAGGCGTGGCGCCCGGCATGACCCAGGCCAACATGATTGCGCTGCCGCGCGACTGGGCCTGGGACTTTCTGCTCTACGCCCAGCGTAACCCCAAGCCCTGCCCGGTGCTGGACGTGATCGAGGCCGGTGCGCACCACACGGTGCTGGCCGAAGGCGCCGACATCCGCACCGACATTCCGCTGTACCGCGTCTGGCGCCATGGCAAGCTGGCCGAGGAGGTGCAGGACGCCACGGCCCTGTGGGCCGAGCACCCGGACCTGGTCACCTTTCTGATCGGCTGCAGCTTCACGTTTGAAACCCCGCTGCAGGAGGCCGGCATCGAGGTGCGCCACATTGCCGACGGCGGCAACGTGCCCATGTACCGCACCAGTCGCCAATGCCGCCCGGCAGGGCGCCTGCATGGCGAGATGGTGGTGTCCATGCGGCCCATTCCCGCACACCGCGTGGCCGATGCGGTCAGCATCTCGGCGCGCTTTCCCGCCGTGCATGGCGCACCCGTGCATGTGGGCGACCCGGCCGCGCTGGGCATTGCCGATCTGGCCAGGCCCGACTTTGGCGACCCGGTGCGTATCGAGCCGGGCGAGATCCCCGTGTTCTGGGCCTGCGGCGTCACGCCCCAGGCGGCGGTGATGGCCTCGGGCGTGCCGTTCGCGGTCACGCATGCGCCGGGCTATATGTTTATCACTGATGTGCCCGACAGCAGCTACCACGTCTGATATGCGCTTCCTGCCCGTCTCATTGAACGCGCTGCTGGTGGAGCTGGCCGATCTGGATCAGACCCTGGCGCTGCTGGCTTCGCTGCAGCGCGAGCCCCTTCCGGGCGTGCAGGAGTTGGTGCCTGCGGCGCGCACCATCCTCGTGCAGTTCCGCCCTTCGGCCACCAGCGTGGCCGCGTTGGTGCAGGCTATTGCCGCGCGCGACCTGTCGCAGCAGGTGCGGCGCGACGCCACCCTGGTGGAAATCCCCGTGCACTACGACGGCGAGGATCTGGCCGAGGTGGCGCAAATCCTGGGCATCACGCCCGAGGAGCTGGTGCGCCGCCACACAGGTAGCGACTACAGCGTGGCCTTCGTCGGCTTTGCGCCGGGCTTTGCCTACCTGTCGGGCGGGCATGAGAGCCTGGATGTGCCGCGCCGCGCCACGCCGCGCACGCGCATTCCGGCGGGCGCCGTGGCGCTGGCCGGGCGCTTCAGCGGCGTCTATCCGCAGGCCAGCCCCGGGGGCTGGCAGATCCTGGGCACCACGCCGCTGGCCATGTGGGACATAGAGCGCGAGCAGCCGGCGCTGCTGCAGCCGGGTTTTCGCGTGCGTTTTGTCGATATTGCTACTCTGTCTGTAGCTGTTCGCGCACAACTGGAGCGCGCTGCAGACCAAAAACACTTGAAGCCCGCAGCGCCCGCACCAGCGCGGGGGCCGGCGCTGGAGGTGCGCTCGCCCGGCCTGCTCACGCTGCTGCAAGACATGGGCCGGCCCGGTTTGGCGGGGCAGGGCGTGTCGGCCTCCGGTGCGCTGGACCAGGGCGCCTGCCGCACGGCGAATCGGCTGGTGGGCAACCCACCCGACATGGCCTGCCTGGAGACCGTGAACGGCGGCCTGCGGCTGATGAGCCATGGCGACACCGTGGTCGCCGTCACCGGCGCCGATGCGCCCCTGACGCTTACCAGCGCCGGTGGCCTGCGCACCAGCGTGCCGCGCTACCAGCCCCTGGCCCTGGCGCATGGCGATCTGCTGGCCATTGGCGAGCCCGTTGCCGGCACGCGCTGCTATGTGGCGGCGCGCGGCGGCTATGACGTGGCCCCCATCCTCGGCAGCCTGAGCACCGACACCCTGGCCCATGTCGGCCCGCCGGCGCTGGCGGCGGGCGACCGGCTTGCCTTGCGCCCCGTGGCGCGGGGCTCGATAGTCGGCGGCGCCGAGCTGCCGCCCGATGATCTGCCCGGCCCCGATGGGGAGGTGGTGCTGGACGTGATCATGGGCCCGCGCACCGACTGGTTCACGCCCCAGGCCGTGCAGCTGCTCGCCAGTCAGCGCTGGCGCGTCACGCCCCAGTCCAACCGCGTGGGCCTGCGCCTGGCGGGCGAGCAGCCGCTGACCCGCTCCATCACCCAGGAGCTGCCCAGCGAGGGCACGCCCACCGGCGCCATCCAGGTGCCGGCCAGCGGCCAGCCGGTGCTGTTCCTGGCCGACCACCCGCTGACCGGCGGCTACCCCGTGATCGCCTGCATCGCGCCGCACCACCTCGATCGCGCGGGCCAGATCCCCGTGAACGCCTGGGTGCGCTTCAACCCCATCCGGCCCTTCGAGGCCATCAACCGTCCTTGAATGCCATGAAAAAAGTCCTCATTGCCAATCGCGGAGAAAACGACCGCGCAGCGGGCGTTTCATCACATTGCGGTGCCTGCGCAGCAGGCGACGGCGTTCTCGCCATCCAGCATTTACTGAAGGCGAAAGGTTTGAAGTCATGAAGAAGGTTCTGATTGCCAATCGGGGCGAGATCGCCGTCCGTGTGGTGCGCGCCTGCCGCGACTACGGCGTGCAGTCCGTCGCCGTGTATGCCAATGCCGACATCGACGCCCTGTACGCACGCATGGCCGACGAGGCCTGGGGGCTTGACGGTGACCGCCCGGCAGACACCTATCTGCACATAGAAAAACTGCTGGACATCGCCCGCAAGAGCGGCGCCGACGCCGTGCACCCCGGCTACGGCTTCCTGTCCGAGAGCGCAGCGTTTGCCCAGGCCGTGCTTGATGCGGGCCTGGCCTGGATTGGCCCCACGCCCCAGGCGATTGCGCGCCTGGGCGACAAGCTGGAGGCGCGCAAGATTGCGCTAAAAGTGGGCGCGCCGCTGGTGCAGGGCACGTCGGAGCCGGCAAAAGACGCCGCCGAGGTGCTGGCCTTTGCCGAGCAGCATGGCCTGCCCATCATCATCAAGGCGGCGTTTGGCGGTGGCGGGCGTGGCATGAAGATCGCGTGGCGCATGGATGAGGTGGCCGAGCTGTACGCGTCTGCCGTGCGCGAGGCCACGGCGGCCTTTGGCCGCGGCGAATGCTTTGTCGAGCAGTTTCTGGACAAGCCGCGCCATATCGAGGCCCAGGTGATGGGCGACAAGCATGGCAAGGTGGTGGTGCTGGGCACGCGCGACTGCTCGTTGCAGCGGCGCAACCAGAAGCTGGTGGAAGAAGCACCCGCACCGTTTTTGACCGACGCCCAGCGCCAGCGCATCCACCAGGCCGCGCACGACATCTGCGCCGAGGTCGGCTACGAGAGCGCGGGCACGGTGGAATTTTTGCTCTCGGGCAGCGGCGCCCTATCGTTTTTGGAGGTGAACACGCGCCTGCAGGTCGAGCACCCGGTGACCGAGCAGACCACCGGCCTGGATCTGGTGCTGGAGCAGCTGCGCGTGGCCGACGGTCTGCCCCTGTCCATCACCGAGACGCCCGCGCCACTGGGCCATGCGTTTGAATTCCGCATCAACGCCGAGGACGTGGGCCGCGGCTTTCTGCCCACGCCCGGGCCCGTGCAGCGCTTTGATGCGCCCAGCGGCCCCGGCGTGCGCGTGGACTCGGGCGTGCAGGCGGGCTCCATCGTGCCCGGCACTTTCGACTCGCTGATGGCCAAGCTCATCGTCACCGGCAGCACGCGCGAGCAGGCGCTGGCACGTGCGCGCCGCGCGCTGGCCGAGTTTCAGATCGATGGCGTGGCCAGCGTGCTGCCGTTTCACCGGGCGGTCATGGAGCAGGCGGACTTCATAGCCGCCGATGGCTTCAAGGTGCATACGCGCTGGATAGAAACCGCCTTTGCCAACGACCTCGCGGCGGCGGTACGTGCCGCGCCCCAGGCCGACGCCAGCCTGGTGCGCTGCGCCATCGAGATCGATGGCCGGCGCCTGCAACTGGGCCTGCCGGCCGTGCTGCTGCAGGGGCTGGCCGCCGCCGGCGGCGCATCGGCCACTGCGGCCGTCGCCCAGGAGTCGGTGGACGAGGCCGCCGTCGCCGCCCCCATCGCCGGCAACCTGCACGCCTGGAAGGTAGGGGAGGGCGATGCCGTTCAGGCCGGCGACGTCATTGCCGTCATGGAGGCCATGAAGATGGAAATGCAGGTCACTGCGCACCGCTCCGGCCGCATCACGCTGCAGGCGGCGGCCGGCAGCTACCAGGCGGCAGGCTCTTGCATCGCGCGCATTACTTGATGGTTTGAAGGTTTTTTGGCCTCTGGCCCTCATAGGGTAAGCGCGAGTAGCTATCTTTTTTGCGTCAAGAGGTGTGTGCCTGCAGGCGCGCAAACAGCCCGCCGGCGGCCACCAGCTCGGCATGCGTGCCCTGCTCGGCAATGCGCCCGCGCTCCATCACCACCACGCGGTCGGCATGCTCGATGGTGGACAGGCGGTGGGCGATGACCAGGGTGGTGCGCCCGCGCATCAGGCGCTGCAGGGCGTCTTGCACCAGGCGTTCGGACTCGGTATCGAGCGCCGAGGTGGCCTCGTCCAGGATCAGGATGGGCGCGTCCTTGTACAGCGCGCGTGCGATTGCCAGGCGCTGGCGCTGCCCACCCGACAGCTGCGTGGCGTTGTGCCCCACGATGGTGTGCACGCCCTGGGGCAGGGCGGCCACATGCTCGGCCAGATTGGCGGCCGCCAGGCAGTGGTGCACGCGCTCTTCGTCAATGGCGGCACCCAGGGCCACATTGGCGGCAATGCTGTCGTTGAACATCACCACGTCCTGGCTCACCATGGCGAATTGCGCGCGCAGCGACTCTAGGCGCCAGTCCTGCGCGGCCACGCCGTCGATCAGCACCTGGCCGCTGCTGGCTGCCACAAAGCGCGGCAGCAGGTTCACCAGCGTGGTCTTGCCGGCGCCCGACGGCCCGACCAGGGCCACGATCTCGCCGGGGCGGATGTCCAGGCTCACGCCGCTGAGCGCGGGCGCATGCTCGCTGTCAAACGACACGTTCACATCGCGCAGGCTGATGGCGCCCTGGGCACGCTGCACGGCATGCGTGCCGCCGGTTTCGGCCGGTGCGTCGCTGAGCAGCAGCAGGCCGCGCTCCAGCGCCGCCACGCCGCGCGTGATCGGGTTGGCCACATCGGCCATGCGGCGTATCGGCGCAATCAGCATCAGCATGGCCGCGATGAACGAGGCAAAGCCGCCCACCGACACATCCTTGGCACCATGGCCATGGCTTTGCCACAGGGCGATGCAGATCACGGCCGACAGGGCGCCGGCGGCCAGCAGCTGCGTGGTGGGCGTCATGGCCGCCGAGGCGATGGTGGATTTGATGGCCAGGTGGCGCAGGCGCTGGCTCAGGTTGTTGAAGCGCGCGGCCTGACCGGCTTGTGCGCCATGCAGGCGCACCATGCGGTGGGCGAGTACGTTCTCTTCCACCACATAGGCCAGGTCGTCGGTGGCCTGCTGGCTGCTCTTGGTGATCTTGTACAGACGGCGCGACAAGGCCTTCATGATCCAGCCCACGCCGGGCACCATGACGGCCACGATGAGCGTGAGCTGCCAGTTCAAATAAATCAGGTAACCCAGTAACGCCACCAGGGTGAAGCCGTCGCGCGACACGCCAATCAGCGCCTGCACCAGCGAGGTGAAGCCGGTCTGCACCTCATACACCACGGTGTTCGACAGGGTGCTTGCCGACTGCTGCCGAAACAGCGCCATGTCGGCCGCCAGCAGTCGCTCGAACAGGGCCGTGCGCAGGCGCAGCATGCCTTCGTTGGCGATGCGCGAGAGCGCATACTGGCCAGTGAACTGGGCCAGTCCGCGCACCAGGAACACACCGATGATGGCCGTGGGAACCATCCACAGATTCAGTGATCCCTCCGTGAAGCCCTGATCGAGCAAGGGTTTGAGCAGCGCGGGTATCAGCGGCTCGGTGATGGCGGCCACCACGGTGGCCAGCAAGGCCATGGCCCAGGCCAGACGCTGGTAACCAAAGTACGCATGCAGGCGCCGCAGCCGGGCTAACAGCGATGGTGTTGGCGGCTGGGGGGGCTTGGGCGCGCTATGATTCAAGTCTTGCATGAGGGGCGGATTCTACGCAGCAGCACAGTTTGTGACATGGCGCGCTACGCTATGTGTAACATCGCAGGTTCTGTTGACCGGCACTAAACGGTTATTTGACGGTTATTCAACGGTTGCCAATGACTATCGAGCGCACCTTCCCATCCTCACCCCTTCGCGCGGCCATGCCGCACATCTCGCGCCGCCATGCTGTCGCAGCACTGGCCGCCGCCTCCAGCCTGCCAGCACTTGCCCAGTTCCGTGTCGAGATCGCGGGCGTGGGCCTGACGCAACTGCCGATCGCCATCGCGCCGCTGCGCGGTGAGGCGCAGTCGCCGCAGAAGATCTCCGCCATCGTGCAGGCCGACCTGGAGCGCAGCGGCCGCTTTGTCGGCGTTGACGCCTCGGGCGTGCCGCTCGATGAAACCTCACGCCCGGACCTGTCGCAGTGGCGCCAGCGCAAGGCCGACGCCCTGAACACCGGCAGCGTGACGCGTCTGGCCGACGGGCGCTTTGACGTGCGCTTCAGGCTATGGGATGTGGTCAAGGGCCAGGATCTGGGCGGACAGAGCTTTGTCGTGACGCAGGCCGACCTGCGCCTGGTGGCGCACCGCATCGCAGATTTCATCTACGAGAAGCTCACCGGCGAACGCGGTGTGTTCTCCACGCGCATCGCCTATGTCACCAAGGTGGGCGCGCGCTACAGCCTGTGGGTGGCCGATGCCGATGGCGAAAATGCCCAGTCGGCACTGTCAAGCCCCGAGCCCATCATCTCCCCGGCCTGGTCGCCCACGGGTACGCAATTGGCCTATGTGTCGTTCGAGTCGCGCAAGCCGGTGGTCTATGTGCACGATGTGGCCACGGGCAAGCGCCGGCTGATCGCCAACTTCCGCGGCTCCAACAGCGCTCCCGCCTGGTCGCCCGACGGGCGCACCCTGGCCGTCACATTGAGCCGCGACGGTGGCTCGCAGCTCTACACCATCGACGCGGGCGGCGGCGAGCCGCGCCGCCTGATGCAAAGCGCCGGCATTGATACCGAGCCGGCGTTTTCCAGCGACGGCCGCAGCATTTACTTCGTCAGCGACCGTGGCGGCTCACCACAGATTTATCGCGTGGGTAGCGGTGGCGGCAATGCCGAGCGCGTGACCTTCAACGGCTCCTACAACATCTCGCCGGCCATCAGCCCCGACGGGCAGTGGCTGGCCTATATCTCGCGCATCGGCGGCGCCTTCAAGCTGCAGGTCATGGATCTGAAGTCGGGCACGGTCAGCTCGCTTACCGATACCTCTGCCGACGAAAGCCCGAGCTTTGCACCCAATAGCCGCCTCATCCTGTACGGCACCCAGCAGCAGGGGCGCGAGGCGCTCATGACGACCACCCTGGACGGCAAGATCAAGGCCAGGCTGGCCGGGCAGGGAGGCGACATCCGCGAGCCCGATTGGGGCCCGTTTCAGAAGTAAGTCTTCCCAGCTTTCCAAACACCTGTTTTTCTCAGCACGACATCATGAAATCAACTCCATTCAAACGTCTTTCGATCGCCTTCACCATTGCCGCCCTCATGGCCGGCTGCAGCTCCGGCGTCAAGCTTGACGATGTTCCGGTCGAGGACAAGGGCGCCACCTCCACCACCGGCGGTGGCGCTGGCGCCGGTGGCGCAGGACAGAGCGGCGTGGCGCCGGTGGATCTGAGCCAGTCCAGCCGCGACGTCGGCGGCCCCGTCGGTGTGGCGCGCATCATCTACTTCGACTTTGACAGCTACACCGTCAAGCCCGAGTTCCAGTCGCTGCTCGAAGCCCACGCGCGTTACCTGAAGGCATCCTCCGCACGCAAGGTCATGCTCGAAGGCCACACCGACGATCGCGGTGGCCGCGAATACAACCTGGCCCTGGGTCAGAAGCGTGCCGAGGCCGTGCGCCGTTCGCTCGGTCTGCTGGGCGTGTCCGATGCGCAGGTCGAAGCCGTGAGCTACGGTAAGGAAAAGCCAGCCGTGCAGGGCAACAACGAAAGCGCATTCGCACAGAACCGCCGCGTTGAGCTGTCGTACCGCTGATGGCCGCGCGCATGTCTTTTCCCCAACGCTCGCGCGCCCTGACGGTGGCAGTATTTGCCGCCGTGGCGACCTGGGCCGTGCCCAGCCATGCGTTGTTCGAGGATGACGAGGCGCGCCGCGCCATCCTGGAGCTGCGTCAGCGCTTCGATGCCTTGCAGCAGTCCAACCAGCGCTCTGGCGAGCGCTCGGGTGAAGAAGTCTCGCAATTGCGCCGCAGCCTGCTCGACCTGCAAACGCAGATCGAGGCATTGCGTACCGAGCAAGCCAGCCTGCGCGGACAAAACGAGCAGCTGCAGCGTGAGGTGGCGGAGCTGCAGCGTCGGCAAAAGGACATCGCCCAAGGCGTGGATGAGCGGCTGCGCAAGTTCGAGCCGTTGGCAGTGACGGTGGATGGGCGCGAGTTTCGTGCCGACCCGGCAGAAAAGCGCGAGTTCGAGGCGGCTCTGGCCGTGTTCCGCTCGGGCAAATTTCCTGAGGCGGCAACGGCGTTCGGCAGCTTTATGCGCCAGTACCCGCAGTCCGGCTACCTGCCATCGGCACGCTTCTGGCTGGGCAATGCGCAATACGCCACGCGAGACTACAAAGAGGCTATCAACAACTTCAAGAGCCTGCTGGCAGCCGCGCCCGACCATGCGCGCGCGCCCGAGGCAGCATTGTCAATTGCCAACTGCCAGATCGAGCTGAAGGACACGCGCGCAGCGCGCAAGACGCTGGAAGACCTGATGCGCGTATATCCGCAATCCGAAGCCGCAGCCGCTGCCAAGGAACGTCTGGCGCGCCTGAAGTGAGCGTGCCGGCGCAAGAGTCGGCCGATCTGCAGCGCCGCTTTGGCGGTCTGCAGCGGCTGTATGGCGTGGCCGGCGCCCAGCGCATCCGCGCCGCGCATGTCGCCGTCATCGGTATCGGCGGCGTCGGTTCCTGGGCCGCGGAAGCCCTGGCCCGCTCCGGCGTGGGGCGCCTCACCCTGATCGACATGGATCATGTGGCCGAATCCAACGTCAACCGTCAGATACACGCCCTGAGCACCACCCTCGGACAAGCCAAGGTGCGCGCCATGGCCGAGCGCATTGCGCTCATCAACCCAGAGTGCCGGGTCGATTGCATAGAAGAGTTCGTGGATCCGGCCAACTGGCCAACCATCGTGCCCGCCCCGGTGGATGCCGTCATCGATGCCTGCGATCAGGTTCGCGCCAAGGCCGCCATGGCTACCTGGGCCATGCAAACGCGTACCGCTTTCATCACCGTGGGCGCGGCCGGCGGAAAGCGACTGGCGCACAAGGTCGATGTGGATGACCTGGCACACACCACACATGACCCGTTGCTGGCTCAGTTGCGCTATCGCCTGCGCCGTGAACATGGCGCCGCCCGCGACGGCAAGCGCATCGGCGTGGCCTGCGTCTTCAGCCGCGAAGCCGTGGCCCCGCCGCATGCCTCCTGCGCCATCGATGAAGGCGATGGTTCATTGAACTGCCATGGCTACGGCTCCAGCGTGGCCGTCACCGCCACCTTCGGGCATTGCGCGGCCGGCTGGTTGCTGGACAAACTGTCGGCGGACGTTCCAAAAAACACGCTATAATCTACGACTTTGCTGTAGACATGCAGCAAAGCCTGGGACGTTAGCTCAGTTGGTAGAGCAGCGGACTTTTAATCCGTTGGTCACAAGTTCGAATCTTGTACGTCCTACCAAGCACACAAAAGAAACCCTGCTATCGATGAGATAGCGGGGTTTTCTTTTTTCCGAGCGATGTAACGGCGGATGTAAGAGGATTTGCTAGCCCGCAACCGTGATGCGGACCTCTTCCGACGCCCTGCGGCGGAACAAGTCCAGATCCACGGTCTTGAGTTCGGGAATGCGTTTGTAGTCCACGCTGCCCTGTTTCCAATACCGCGTGACGGTCACGCCCGCCCCCTGCTCCCTGGGATGCTGGGCCAGGGTAATCAGCTGGGCTCGGGCGGTTTCCAGCGCGGCTGCGGCCTCGTCCGCCCGCTGCTTGGACTGGGCAAACGCTTGGGCGGCCCGGCACCAGGCCTCGTCGCTGCGCTGGCGCGTATCGGCCTCGGACAGGGGCGGCGGAGTATCGCAGTCCAGGTATTGCTGGAAAGCATCCCAGGCATCCCGTATGCGCTCCATCAGCGCTGCGTCACGGCCGATGGCATGCAGCATGCCCTGCTGGCCATCGAACACCCACAGGTGGGCCGTAGCGGCGCCAGACACCATCAGTTGGTGCTGCACCTGTACGGTGTAGTGCTCGGGCACCTGGCCCTGGCACACGTCCTGCCACAGGGCCGAGCGCGTGCCGCGCAGCGGGCACTTGATCTCCACAATCAAATCGCCTTCCAGCGTCATGCCGTCCAGGCTGGCACTGTAGGCGCCGGCTTCCAGCACCAGCGGCTGCATCACCAGGCCGGTTTCTGCCTCATACGCCGCACGCGCCACCGGTTCCAGGTCGGTACCACGCTGCATGGCCTGGGTGACTGGTGGCTCAAAGCGCCCGGTCTTGGTCAGCCACAGTTGATAGGGTGTGATCCAGGGACTCAGCCCCAGCACGGCGGCGGATTCGGACGCATTGCGGCGGGATTGGCGGTAGGCACGCCATTCGGGGCTGCCTTGAGGCAGTGCGACGATGGTGGCGGGGGGAAGAGAGACGATCATGATGAACCTCGTTAAAAGCGGCGCAGGCCCTGAACCGCGTGAGCGGATAGAGCCTGCAGAGCGTTGAAAAAAACCGAAACAGCGTGGCGAGCGCATCAAAGCGACGTACGCCGCTTCTCCAGGCTGCGCACCACGCGCGTGAACTCGCTGGCCGGAATGTCCTGGAGTGCGGCCACACCGAAGTACGCCAGCACCCGCTCCAGCGATACCCCCACCTCCATGGCCAGCTTGTGGATCTGCACCTGCTGGGCATGGGTGATGAACTCCCCCTCGTGGGCACGTCGCACCGGCTTGCGATCACGAACCAGGTCGGTGCGCTGCGCGGGCGCAGGCGGCGCAGCGTGGGGGGCGCCGTCATTGGCGGCCTCGGTGTACTGCTGCGGCAGGTCTTCGCCGGCATAGATGTAGAGGCCCAGGCCGTGCAGCGCGATGGCCTTGACCAGACAGCGCTGGATGCTGGTATTGATGTCAAACGCCGACGGTGCCAGCAGCGGCCGGTTGCGGTCATCGAGCACCGGGTGGATCTGCGACAGGCACACGCCATGCACCGTCACGGCCACCTCCACAAACACACCGATGTCGGTGGCTAGATAGGGCAGGCCGCCAAAGCGGCGCACCTCCCAGGTGGCGCTGGGATCGGCCAGGCGCAGCTGCGCCACCGCATAGGGCCAGGACAGATAGCTGAAACCACCTTTCTTCTCGATGTGGCCATTGACATTGATGGCGCTGAGCTGCGCGAAATAGTTCTCGGGCACGGGATGGCCCGCAAGGGCTTGGGCTTGCATGGTGCTTCTCCAATAAACAAGAGGGGAAAGAAAACGCCCGACAGCGCGATGAGGCACGGCAGGGCGGGGGAGACATGACGGGAGCGGGCGAGTGACTACATCAAGCCATGCTCCGCAAAGCTGAAGGCATTGCTGCGCGTCACGATGAAGTGGTCCAGCACCCGCACGTCCACCAGCGCCAGCGCAGACTTCAGGGTCTGCGTCAGCGCCTGGTCGGCGCGCGAGGGCTCCGCGGTGCCGCTGGGGTGGTTGTGCGCCAGGATCACCGCCGCGGCGTTGCGTGCCAGGGCCTCGATCACCACCTCGCGGGGGTACACCGAGGTCTGGGTCAGCGTCCCCCGGAACAGCTCCTGGATGTCGATCACCTGGTTCTGGGCATCCAGGAACACCACGGCAAACACCTCGTGGGGACGCGCCCCCAGGCGCAGGCGCAGGTAGCTGCGCACCGCCTGGGGCGACGTGAGGGCGTCGCCGCGTTGTACCTGGCCCTCCAGCCAGGCCAGCGCCTGCTGCACGACCGGGGCCATCATGCAACCTCCGGGGCTGGCAAGGCCATCTCTGCCTCGGGTTGCACCAGAGCGGCCAGCAGGTAGTCACTGGCCTTTTGCGCCAGCGCCGCCGCCGTGAAGATCAGGCGCCGGTCATTGCGCAGGGCCTGCAGCCAGTGGTCCACATAGCTGGCATGCTGCAGGCTGGCGGGCAGGCCACAGTGTCCGCACAGAAAGGCCGAACCCATCTCCGCCACCAGCTCCTCAAAGGCATAGGCCTCGATGTGCTGGCGGCCCTGCAAAGGCCGATTGCAGCGCGCCGCGTGGCCGCTCCAGTGCGTCAGCTCATGCAGCGCCACGCGGTAGTAGTCCTCGGCACAGGTAAAGCGCGTCGGCTCGGGCAGCCAGATCACATCCTTGAGCGGGCTGTAGTAGGCCTGCACACCGCCATGGTGGATCAGCGCACCGCTATGGAGCAGCACCTCCTCGGCCGCCGCCAGCGGCGACCAGTCCGGCGCGGATGGCGCGGGCAGCAACTCGCTGGGCAGGCCCTCGATCTGCGCCGCGTTGAACACCGTGAACGCGCGCAGCAGCGGCACCACCTTGCGGTCGATGCCCGCGTCGTCATCGACGCAAGAGGCCGCTGCACCCTCCACCTCCAGCATCTTGAAGAACACCACCGGCGTGCCTTCTTCGCCCCGGCGCACCTGCGCGCCCAGGGCCAAGGCCTGGCGGTAGGTCAGCCAGCGGTTGAGTGCGTAGCCGCGGGTGGCCGCCTGCAGGTTCAGCAGCAGCACATTGATGCCCCGGTAGGGCCGACCCGAACCCAGGTTGGCGGGAGCCGCCAGGCCGGGGCCAGGTGCCCAGGGGCAGACCCAGGGTGGGGTGCCGGCCTGCAGCGCGGCAATGATGCGGTCGGTGACGGATTGGTAGAGATCACTCTTGGACATGGAAAACCTCCAGAAACGACAACGCCCTGCCGGACCAAGCCCGGACAGGGCGCAAAGGGTGAGAAGAAGGAAAAGGCAGTGCGTGGGCTCAGGCCTTGCGCCATGCGCGGAAAGGGCTGAATCCACCAGCCCCTGCGAATGCGCTGAGGTGCTGTTGCATGCCGCCAGCCAGAGCGCGCACGGTACGCGCCGCATGGTCCAGCTTGCGATCCGACAGGACGACCTGCACCACCGGGTGCAGAACATACTGACTCATGGCCAGCGACAGAACGAATGTCAGCAGCCAGGCAACGAAACTCAGGAACAGGCCGAGCGCAGCGGCCTGGATCAACCAGGTGCAGGCGGATGCCAGGGCCACACCGATGGCAATGTCACCGCTGATGGTGGTCACGCTGCGCACGAGAAAGGCGTGACGAAATTGAACCGACATGGGAATACCTCCGGTACAGGGAAAAGGAATGCGATCGAGGGATGAGGAGCGCCAGGGGCTCACACGTCGAGGCGGATGAGCCCGGTGTGATAACGCCCGCCTTCGATATAGCCAAACACCCTCTTGGCGGCGCTGGTCCCCAATGAACACAGCAGGCCGGCGAAGGTCGCGGCCATCACACCACTGAAGGTGCCCCAGTGGATGGCCAGGGCCAGAACGGTGACGGCCAGGTCTATGGCCATGTCGTAGCGCAGCAAGCGCAGCATGGTGCGGCGCTTGAGCTTGATGAAGACAAAGGCTAGGCTGAGAAAAATGACGATTCCGGTTTCGAACATGAGAACTCCTTTGCGTGAGTGAATGAACAACACCGCAGCGACTGCTGTGATGTCATTGCACTGGGCTCGCCCGCCGGCTTGCCGGCGGGGGAGTGAAGGAGAGCCGTGGCAAAAAATCGAATCAGGCATCCCAGCGGGGGCAGGGATGGGACTCCGGCTTGTTATGGAGAAAGCGAATCCGAAGTGGGGCGGGCTTTGTACGAATGGGGGAGGGAGGATCCGTGCGAACGCCTGAAGAAGGCTGTATTCCGAATCACGCGCGTGTCGTCAATAATGATGCGCAACAAAACGTAGCAACCGCATGGCAGGGCCATGGGCAGTTTCGGGGGGGGAATGCCATGCATAAGAAGAACCTTTCTGAAAGCGACATCTGCGACAAGTTCATCCGCCCGGCCATGGAGCAGGCCGGTTGGAACGGCATGGACCAGATCTACCGCGAATACCCGCTGCGCGCCGGTCGCGTGGTGGTGCGCGGCAAGCAGGCCCAGCGCGATAAAAGCACCGTGCTGCGCGCCGACTACTCGCTATTTTTCAAGGCCAATATCCCCCTGGCCGTGGTGGAGGCCAAGGACAACCAACATGCCGTGGGCGCGGGCATGGCCCAGGCCATCCAATACGCCGAGCTGCTGGGCGTGCCGTTCAGCTTCGCCAGCAATGGCGACGGCTTTGTGTTCCGCGATGCCACGCTGGCCGATGGCGTGCTGGAGCGCAACCTGAGCCTGGATGAATTTCCGGCCCCCGGCGAGCTGTGGAGCCGCTACTGCGCCTGGAAAGGCTGGAGCGACGCGGTGCGCGAGGTCGCCGCGTTTGACTACGCGCCCAGCAAGACCCCGCGCTACTACCAGATGAATGCCATCAACCGCACGGTCGAAGCCATCGCTGCGGGGCAGAACCGCGTGCTGCTGGTCATGGCCACGGGCACGGGCAAGACCTACACCGCCTTCCAGATCATCTGGCGCCTGTGGAAAAGCGGTGCCAAGAAGCGCATCCTGTTCCTGGCCGACCGCAACATCCTGATCGACCAGACCATGGTCAACGACTTTCGCCCCTTCAAGGGCGCCATGGCCAAACTCAGCCCCCATGCCAAGGGGGTGGAGCGGGTCGATGCCCAGGGCCAGGTGGCGGTCGATGACGTGGAATTGGCCGTCAACAAGACCACCAAGCAGGTGGACAAGAGCTACGAGATCTACCTCTCGCTCTACCAGGCCGTCACGGGCTCGGACGAGGCCGACAACATCTACAAGCAGTTCAGCCCGGACTTCTTCGACCTGGTCATCGTGGACGAATGCCACCGCGGCAGTGCGGCAGAAGATTCCGCCTGGCGCGACATCCTGACCTACTTCGGCAGCGCCACGCAGATCGGCCTGACCGCCACCCCCAAGGAAACCGAAGACGTCTCCAACATCGACTATTTCGGTGAGCCGCTCTACACCTACAGCCTCAAGCAGGGCATCGAGGACGGCTACCTGGCGCCCTACAAGGTGATCCGCGTCGATCTGGACAAGGACACCTTCGGCTGGCGCCCTACCGAGGGCATGCGCGACAAGCATGGCAACCTCATCGAAGACCGCATCTACACCGGCGCCGACATGAACCGCAAGCTGGTGCTGGAGCGGCGCGACGAGGTCGTGGCGGCCAGGATCACCGAGTACCTCCGGGCCAACGACCGCTACGCCAAAACGATTGTGTTTTGCGAGGACATCGACCATGCGGCCCGCATGCGCCAGGCGCTCAGCAACGCCAATGCCGACATCTGCGCGACCCAGCCCAAGTACGTGGTGCAGATCACCGGCGACAACGCCGAGGGCAAGCGCGAGCTGGACAACTTCATCGATCCCGAGAAAACCTACCCGGTGATTGCCACCACCTCCAAGCTCATGAGCACCGGGGTGGATGCACAGACCTGCAAGCTCATCGTGCTGGATCAGACCATCAAGTCCATGACGCTGTTCAAGCAGATCATCGGCCGGGGCACGCGGCTGCGCGAAGACCTGGGCAAGACCTGGTTCACCATCCTGGACTTCAAGCGCGCCACGGAGCTGTTCGCCGACAAGGACTTCGATGGCGAGCCGGTGCAGGTCTGTGAACCCCAGCCCGGCGATCCGGTCCAGCCGCCGGAGCCGCCCCCTGCGCCACTGCACCCTGCCGACGACCCCTCCGCACTGGCGCCCACCGATCCGCTGGGCCCCCTCGTTACAGGGCCTGGCGGTGACGAGCCCAAGAAATACATTGTCGGCGGCCAGGTCACCGTGGCCGTGGCCCGCGAGCGCGTGCAGTACCTCAACGCCCAGGGCAAGCTGGTGACGGAGAGCCTGCGCGACTACACCCGCATCAACCTGCTGAAAAAATACGACTCGCTCGACCGGTTCCTGCAAACCTGGCAGCAGGCCGACCGCAAGGCCGCCTTGCTGCAAGAGCTTGAGGGGCAGGGCGTGCTGCTCGACGCTCTGGCCGATGAAGTGGGCAAGGACCTCGATCCGTTCGACCTGCTGCTGCACGTCGCCTACGACCAGCCCCCGCTCACCCGCCGCGAGCGCGCCCAGCGCGTCAAAAAGCGCAACGCGTTCACCCAGTACGGCCCCGTGGCCCGCAAGGTGCTCGACTCCCTGCTCGACAAATACGCCGACGAAGGCATCACCACCATCGAGAGCAACGAGGTCTTCAAGCTCCAGCCCTTCACCGACCTGGGCAGCCCCGTGGAGCTGGTGCGCAGCTTTGGCGGCCGTCCGCAGTACCTGAGTGCGCTCCAGACGCTGCAGCAGGAGCTGTACGCTACGCACCCGGCCACCTGAGCGTGCGCCGCTCAATACTCTGTTTTTGATAGCTGCTGGCGCTTATCCATCAAGCGCTAGAGCCTGTTTTTGCTTAAATCCCGCGTTCCATGTCCAACCTCACCCCCGTCATCAAATCCATCCAAGACATCATGCGCCAGGACTCTGGCGTGGATGGCGACGCCCAGCGCATCAGCCAGCTCACCTGGCTGCTGTTCCTCAAGGTGTTTGACGCGCTGGAAGAAGAACTCGAACTCACCCGCGACGACTACAAAAGCCCCATGGCCGAGCACCTGCGCTGGCGCCACTGGGCGGCCAATGCAGAAGGCATGACCGGCGACGCCCTGCTCGACTTTGTGGACAAGCAGCTCTTCCCCGCCTTGAAGGGCCTGAGCGCCGACCCCCAACGCAACCCGCGCGGCTACGTGGTACGCGGCGTGTTTGAAGACGCCTACAACTACATGAAAAGCGGCCACCTGCTGCGCCAGGTGGTCAACAAGCTGAACGCCATCGACTTCAACCGCCAGGCCGAGCGCCACCAGTTCAACGACCTGTACGAAAAAATCCTGCGCGACCTGCAAAGCGCGGGCAACGCGGGCGAGTTCTACACCCCCCGCGCCGTCACCCAGTTCATGGTGGACATGGCCAACCCCCAGTTGGGCGAAGGGCGTGTCCGAATTTTTGTGTAAACGGTTCGGACTTCAATTGACGGAGATGCGGTCTCCGAACTGAATGGTAAATCGGGTCAGCGCGGCCTTCCAATCCCGGATGGGCATGGTCCACTTCTGGCTG